>ENA-ORNF01000859-ORNF01000859.1-human-gut-metagenome-genome-assembly--contig:-NODE-859-length-29303-cov-58.125889_pt1 | contig 29303 bp, 41 predicted proteins | sample MGYA00242110_ERZ509012 | MGnify/ENA primary metagenome ERZ509012 (study PRJEB26280, sample SAMEA2338714) | human gut metagenome | biome: human gut; feature: human-associated habitat; material: faeces...
CACGAAGGTATGCGAAAGAGACATGCTAGTCAATACGCCAATTTTGGAAGCTTACGGGCATACCTTTGGGCATACTAGTTGGGCATACCATTTTTTATTCATTCTATGCACAAAATAAAAAGTTGGGCATACCTTTTTAACTGGTTTTAAGGCGTGTATTTGGTAGGAGATTACTTTCTGTGTGTGCGATTAGTGTGTTTTAGTATATATTTTGATATAGATAGTATTATATATTTTCGCATTGATTATGCGGTAAAATTAATGTAAGTTGTTGATTTATAGTGTTTATTTGGATGATAATAAGTATTTTTACGGTGAAAACGTGTGTGTGCGTGTAGAAATGATGCAGAATAGCATAATCAGGATAGTGCGGAAGAGCTCCCGGGTAAGCTGCTTCAGATTCCGGTTCGAGTCCGGGTTCTGCTCCAATACTTTGTGATTTTGCGTTTTTATAGGTATTAGGTTTAAAGTGAACGCTCCCGGTGAAAATCCGGGAGCTTAAGTTTATTAAGAAAATACCGAATCAATTATTATTTCCATTTCACAGCCTCGTCAAGAAATTGTTTCAGTTGCTTTTTTGTTGATTCCATTCGCACAGAATCTGGGGATGAAACATATACAGAAGTTGCATTACTTTTGGTAATATTTCCATCCGCTCCAACTATATATGTATTGATGAATAGAGAATCCCCGAAATTTGTGGAGCATAAATAGGCATGAATTATCTTTTTACCTATATAATGCGGAGTAAATTTAGATTTAAGTTTTTTCATTTCTTCGTAATAACCTATAGTTTCATCATGAATAAAAGATGAATCTAATCGTGCTTGGGCTTCTACAAGTTCTTGATATTGTTTAGTATCTTCAACCTTTGACATAGCACTATCAGTTACAGAGTATGCAATCGGTTCATAAGTCCAGGTTTCAGGTAAAGAGGATTGAACAAAATTTGATATTGATTTTTCTATACCTTCTTCAGATGTATTACTACATGAGTAGAAAAATAAAAATGTAATGAAAAGTATATGTGTAAATATTTTCATACAAACCTAAATGCATTAATGTACATAAATTAAAAAAACTTCCTGATACTTCCCAAAACAGCATATACTTTTAAGATCATGTTGATGGGGATTTCCTGTTCACAAAACTCCTCGCTTTTATTGGAAGGAATAAGTCGAATATAACCTTCTTTCTGGCTTAACCTGACTCTTTTTACGGTACGATATTCCTCTGTAACAATGCCATATATTTCTCCTGCTGGGAGATACTGGATAGGTGTAGTTACTTCACGAAGTGCGATGATGTCACCATTGCTTATCTCAGGCTCCATTGAGTGGCCAGTGAGGTTACACCACACCACTCCTTCCTGGTTGTATGGAGGATAATTAATATAGAAATCAGGATTCCGAGTCTGATCATTTATGATTATATCAAAACCTCCTATGAAATCTACATTAAAATAGGGTGCTCCTTCATGTAACTGATTAACGGATGGTAGTTGCTCTTCTTTTTTCTCTGATTCTGAGCGGAGCATATTTCCTTCTCCGGTAAGTAGCCATGCCGGTGAATACTGGGGATAATTTTCAACTAATATCGAAATCCACTTAGATTGAATATCCGTTCCATTATTGATTGCACGTGATAGAACACCTTTACTCGCCCCTATACTTCGTTCTAAAGCACCTATTGTTATACCTTCATTAGATGCTATTTCCTGTATTCTTGATAAAATATTTCCCATAAAGTTGAAAATTATCCCTTTTTGCTTGCTTGGTTGAAAATTATCCCATACATTTGCAAAGTATTCCAATAGGAACACGCCCTAAAGGTACAAAATAAAGACTATAAAACAATAAAATTATGGTAGAAACAAGAAAACTCATTAAAGCAAGCGGTGAACTTCAGGAGGAAATAGCCGCAAAACTGAAAGTAACAACCCGTTCTGTTCGTTCGGCTCTAGCATACGATACCAACAGTCCTACAGCAAGACTTATTCGTTCGTATGCCTTGAATCACGGAGCAAAGCTCTATGAACTGAAGGAAATGGAAAATCCTTATTCAGAAATCATCAACCTTTAAAACAAAAAAATATGGATCTGACAAGATATACATTTGAAAACATAGAATCTCAGCTTGACCACGTTTGTGAATTAATAGAATTAGTAAAGTGTAACAGAGAATTTCGTGAAGCTGTTCACGATGACGAGTTTTGCATGCTATTAAAGATGCAGGCTAATCTATTTCAGGAAATTAAGAAAAGAGAAAAGAAGCAATAAACCACATAAGTGATGAATCCTTGCTATTCCGGTTCGCGAGAATAGGAATGGCTCAAAACCAAAACAATAGAATCATGAAACGAATCAATACTACCACACGCTATTTGCTGCTGATACTTGCAGCCGCAATCCTGAACCGGCTGACAGACTGCACAATGAACCTGATTATAACTGTCATTCTCATTCTGGCACTTATTCCTGCTGCAATACGGTTGGACAGAGAAGATAAGGAAGCACAGAAAAAGGAATGAACCACACACGGCTTGCAGAACTTTGTCAGGTGGCTGCCGTCCGGGTTCAAGTCCCGGAGCCGGACTATAATCTTAACGAATTAATCATGGAAATGTACGGAAACACATTATGTGTCAGCTTTACGGAGCTTGTTCGTGGGGGAATTATTAGCAAACCTACTTACGACAAGTATGTGCGTGAAGGTAAACTGAACATATTGCAGCGTGGAGGGAACGGGCGAGAGGCTTTGATAGCCTACCGCTCTATGCCTGAAAAGCTCCGTGCAGCATACGATGACACCTTCAAGAATGCATACGAGGAAATGAAACAGCGTGAACAGGAAAAGTACATCAACACACAGATTCGTTTCGATGCCGAGGCTGTGAAGTTCTTCAAGGAATTTGAGCCGCGCATCGAGCCATCGCGCCAGCTTGAATACATCCTGAACGCTCAAGTGCTGAACGAAATGGTGCGCACGGAGAAAGCCCGTAGCGTGGAACACGCCAAAGGAGGCTTTTCCCGGCGTGCGGAAACATGGAGCAGCCTGCTGATATGCTGTGAGCGTCTGCGAGAGATTACAGGCCACACCCTACCGAAGAACCCGGCCCGTCTGCGCGAAAAGTTCAATCAGTACAAGCGTGAGGGTTACGGAGTGCTGGTTAGCGGTAATCTGGGTAACAGCGCGGCCCGCCGCATCGGAAAGGCCGAAGGTGCTCTTCTGCTGAAGCTGCGACGGAGCAAGTTCCCGGTCTACACCGATATGCAGCTCTTTGAAGAATACAACCGTCAGGCGGTGCTTCGCGGGCTGAAGACCATCAAGAGTCCTACCACGATGCACAGTTACTTGAATGATCCGGCGGTGATGGTGTGGTGGTATGCCGCAGTGAACGGAGAAAGGGAGTTCAAAAACAAGTATATGCCAACCTTCGACACGGTGATGCCGCAGATGCCGAACTCGCTGTGGTACTCCGATGGTACGAAGATAAATCTTTACTACCGTGCCTACGACGAACGGCAAAAACGATGGGTGGCCCGCACAACGGATGTGTACGAAGTAATGGATGCTTGTACAGAAGTTTTCCTTGGTTACTATATCGGTGATGGAGAAAACTTCTACAACCAGTATATGGCGTACCGCATGGCACTACAGACCTGGAAGTTGAAGCCTTATGAGATAGTAACTGATAACCAGGGAGGTCACAAGAAGCTGGCCGCACAAGGATTCTTCAAGAAGCTCTGTCACTTGCACAAGACCACCATGCCGCACAACGGTCAGAGTAAATCCATTGAGTCCGCTTTTGGGCGGTTTCAGCAACAGGTACTTCACAAGCTGTACAATTTCACAGGTCAGAACATTACGGCCAAGAAGCTGTCCAGCCGCGCAAATATTGATATGGTAATGTCCAACATCGACCGTCTGCCTACGTTGGAAGAGCTGAAACAGCAGTACGCCGACTGCCGCGAAGAATGGAACTCGATGCAGCATCCTACCAGCCCCACCGGCATGACTCGCCTGGAAATGCAGACAGCCATCGAGAACCCACAGGCCCAGGCACTCGACGATTACGAAGCACACGAAATATTTATGCTTTTCTCTCAGGCTCCGGTACAATACACTAAGGAAGGTTTCAACTTCCGGATGAACAAGCAAGAATACAGCTACATGGTGTATGGCGACGACGGGCTGGTGGATATGAACTTCCACCTTCAGAACGTGGGCCGTCAGTTCCTCTACCGCTACGATCCGGAGGATATGACCCGCATCGAACTCTGGTCGGTGACTGACACGGGAGCCAAGTATGCGGCCATCGCCACGCCGAAAATCACCATCCACCGAGCCACTCAGGAACGTACCGAAGAAGAGAATGCTTACCTGTTTGCTCAGCTGGATGCCAACCGCCGCACAAGGGCGGCCATGCACATTGCACAGGAAGACTTATTCATGGAAGAAGCGATGGGCGAGGCATACACACAGCTTCGGATTCCGCGTCCGGTTGCCGTAAGCGATAAGCAGCTTGACGGATACCGCAAGGAAATGAAGTGCGGAACGCTGGAAGCCCCGGTACCGGTTCCAGACACGAAGATTCCGGAAGAACCTGTACTGACCGACGAACCGCTGACCTTCGCATCAGCCGGTGACTGGACCAAGAAAGTATCGAACAGCACGTTCGATGAACTGGACAGCTTGGGAAAATTCTAACTATTTGATTAAACAATACTTAAATACCTATTAAAACAATGAAAGGATTTACAACAGAAATGAAAGAACAGGTGCGCAGCGCACTGATTGCTTATTGTGAAAATTACCCGACCCGCAACCGCGCGGCAGAAAGTCTTCAGAACGTGAGCGCGGCAACGGTGAGCCAGCTGTGTAACGGGAAATATGAACTGATCAGCGACGATATGTTTACCCGTATCGCGGTGCAGATTGGTTTCGCATTTGATTCCTGGACGCTTCACGAGGGAAAGACCTTCAAGGAAATCACTTATGCGCTGACCGATGCACAGGCTTACAAGAACGTGACCTGGGTGGTTGGTGATGCCGGATGCGGAAAGACCACGGCGGCCATCGAATACCGACGCACGCACCGCAATGTGTTCTACATCCTCTGTTCGGAAGATATGCGCCGGAGCGACTTTGTGCGTGAGATAGCCAAGCAGGTAGGCGCACCCACCGACACGACCAACCTTCGCGATATGCTGGAGAACGCCATCAGCATGATTTCTTTCCTGGGTAACCCGCTGCTGATTTTCGATGAGGGAGACAAGCTGACTGACAGTGTATTCAACTACTTTATCAGCATCTACAACCGTCTGGAAGGGCACTCAGGTATCGTATTCCTTAGCACGGACTATATCAAGCGTCGGATGGAAGCCGGACTTCGCTACAACAAGAAGGGTTACAAGGAAATCAACAGCCGCATCGGACGACGTTTCTTCGATGTGTCTCCTACTGATCAGAATGACATCTACGCAATTTGCCAGGCCAACAACCTGACCGACCGTGCCGATATAGAAGAGGTGATTAAGGATGCCAAGCGAAGCGACAACGACCTTCGCCGAGTGAAACGATGCATCCACCGCCAGAAGCGGATGATTGAGGCCCGCATGAAGAAAGGAGGTAGCAATGAATAAGGAGGATACCACACCGCCCCCACGCAAGAAGTTCACTTTCGACCGCAATGCGAAAGGTGTTCGTGAACTCTTGTCAATGAAATTTGACGTGATGGACTTTGAAGGCCCCTGGTACGATGCATTTGGCACTCCGGAGCGCAGAGGAGTCTGGATCATCTGGGGAAACTCCGGTAGCGGAAAGACCAGTTTCGCCCTCCAGCTCTGCAAGTATTTGTGCCGGTTCGGCCGCGTGGCCTACGACAGCATGGAGGAAGGTGCCTGCCGCACCATGCAGGATGCCATCCGGCGTACAGGCATGATGGACGTAAACAAGAAGTTCCTGCTTATCGACAACGAGAATATGGATGAACTCAGCATCCGGCTCCGCCGGCAGAAAAGCCCGGACATCGTGGTTATCGATTCCTTCCAGTACACCCGCATGACGTACCGCCAGTACATCGACTTCAAGGAACAACACAAGAGGAAGCTGCTCATCTTCATCAGCCATGCAGAAGGGCAGTTGCCAAACGGACGGGCCGCCAAAGGAGTGATGTACGATGCCAGTCTGAAAATCTACGTGGAAGGTTTCAGAGCCTTTTCAAAGGGACGCTTTATCGGTCCAGTCGGTTATTATGACATTGTGCCGGAGAAAGCCCGTCAGTATCACGGAGAAGAATAATCTAACACATACAATCATGAAAACAACAATGAAAGAACGAACAGTGACGCCGCAACAAATCAAGGCACTGCAAGCCCAGTTTCACAAGATGGGTTTTTCCGATGAAGACCGTCACGGGTTTATCAGCCAGTTCACCTCTGGTCGGACCGAAAGCACCGCCGGACTGACCAAGGAAGAAGCCGGACTGCTGCTAACCCGTTTCAATCGCGAGGCAGTCGAGCAAATCCGCAAACAGGCACGCGCCCTGGTAAAACAGATATTCTCCCTGTCGTTTCGTATTTCCTGTCTGAACAAGAACTATACGAACGAAACGGAAGCAGACTTTGAGATGAACAAAGCGAAAATAAACCAGTTCTGCCGCACACGCAGCAAGTTCCGTAAGAATCTTACGGAAATGTCGCTGGAAGAGCTGAAGGAAGTAAAAAGACAATTTGAGGCAATGGCCAGAAAGGAGGAATGATATGAGAAAGCAATCAGAAATAAACCGTGCCATCGAGCACTTGAAGTCTTATAACGACGCATCGAGCCGGATACAGGTGGAAGTACTGGAAATGAAGCGTAGCGAATCATGGGTATTCAATCAGTATATGCGAGACGTTCCGGAGGACGAACGCAACGAAACTCTTTTCTATGCCGCACGTGATGCGGCCCAGTTCCTCGCTGGAAAGATTGGCATCAGCGCTATCTGTCCGGATTTGGAAGATGAACCGGAAGAGGAGGAAGAAGAGGACACAATAACTCTCAGTCTTTCGGAATATAAAAAATTGCTTCGGAGACTGGATAGGGTGGAGCGAAGACTTGGATTAAGGGTAGGTTCTTTAGAAAAAGTACCGAGAAAGGATATATCAGAAGCACCCGATGACCTGATAGGACAGGCCGATGCGTGCAGGCTGATTGGATGTGGAAAAACCACTATAAAGAGATGGGCCAACAAAGGACTGATAACCGGATACCAAAAAGGGCGTAGCGTATATTACAGCAGGAGAGAGCTGATTGGTAGTCCGGTAGTAAAAGATTACAAGGACAGTAAATCAAACAAAGAATAGCTATGGAAAAGACAATTGAACAAATCCAGAACGAAATCATGAAACAGATGCAGCAGTTTGACTTCTGCGACCGTGTAACCATACTCCGGGAACTGGAGAACTTCTGCGGACAACAGGCAGACGAAGCAATGAAGATGGATTACGATATGGCTGCAATGGAGGACATGAGGGATGAATAGAAAGAAATATATCGTATGGAGAATCATTTTCTCCTTACCAGACAGACCGGTCAATAGCCTACGTACTTGCTGGCGGACAGATAATCTTAATGACGTAAGACGGTTGGCAAGAGGACTTAATCCGGAAGCGACAATACGTTTGTGTTATACAGAATTTAAATAACAATTAAAACTTAATTAAGATGGCAACAAAAAGAACCAAGAAAACAGTAATCAGCGGAGTAAGCCGCGAACAGTACGAACAGGCATTTGCTGATTTTGCGATGGCTGACGCAAAGGTCCAGTCTCTCACTGCGAAGATGGACCAGGAAATGACAAAGATCCGTGAGAAGTATGCAGACCAGCTGGCAGAATTGAACGCGACAAAAGACAGTTCATTCGAAGTAATGCAGACCTACGCCACAGAAAACAAGGATACGTTGTTCAGCAAGAAAAAGAGTTTGGAATCTGCACACGGTATCATCGGATTCCGTACCGGAAATCCGAAGTTGAAAAACCGAAAAGGATTCACCTGGGCAGCCGTGACGAATCTCTGCAAAGAATTCCTTCCACAATACATTCGCACCACAGAGGAACTGGCAAAGGACAAGCTGCTGGCCGACCGTGACGTTCCGGAAGTTGCGGAACAGTTTGCCAACATCGGCGTCGAAGTGGTGCAGGACGAATCTTTCTATGTCGAACCAAAGAAGGAAAGCGATGCACTCCAGGCCTAAGTACAGTTATTCCCGCCGTGGCCCTCTATGGATTGTATATCGTAACGAATACACAGAGACTACGTGTACAGGCACTCCCATAGCGGAGTGCCACTCACCGGAGGAAGCAAAAGATATGGTTTATAAACTTAATGGATGGAAAAATGAGAAAAAAGTCTAAATACAAATGGTATGCAATATGGACTATATACTGCATATTAGTGACTCCCCTTGCTATTATGATTGCGATACCTTACTTCATAAGACTTCCATTTGAATCACTTCTTGAATGGATAGAAAATGTAAAATGTTGTCTTGTAAAAAGATATAAACCGGAATGATAATGGCAGAACTAACCTTTAATTCACCCATCCGGCGCGACAAGTGGCCGCGCTGGATGATTAAGCTGCATGAATACCTGAAAAGGATATATGTAAGACCCATTCATGAGGTTGGATTCTACGACTACGACCGTCTGAAACAAATAATCATTGGAAAGATACTCTCGCTGAGGAAAGATAAACTGATAATGAACAGCACATCTACATTCGTTTACATCGTAGATGGTGGGGATGGGATGAGAGTCGTAGTCCTTCGTAACAACATAATCGTAATCACCTATTACCTGGAATAATGAACAATCGTACACAAATCATCATGTTCACCGCATTTTCCATCATCCTCGGGCCGCTGATTATTTTGGGATTCATCCTGAAGCTTGCGGGAAGAATACTCGATATACTTGGATGGCTCTGCTGGATGGAACCACGCATGGCGCGGAAAGGATGGGATGAACTAATCAAAAAAATCAAAGAATCATGGAATACAAATTAGGAGAAACATTCACATGGAATGGACATAGACTTGAAGTAGCCGAAGTGGAAGACTCGGACAAAGCATGCAGCGGATGCTGGTTTTTTGAGCACTCAATCAGCTGCTACGGAAAAGACCTTGATTGTATGGACGATTCGAGGAGAGACCACACTAACGTAATATTTAAGAACTCAACAAAAATAGAAAAATTATGATGCACAATTGGTTTACATGCAAGATCCGTTACGAAAAGACAATGGAAAACGGAATGAACAAGAAAGTCACCGAACCCTACTTGGTAGATGCGCTCAGCTTTACCGAAGCTGAAAGCCGTATTATCGAAGAAATGACACCTTTCTTTCAGGGATAGTTTGTTGTGGCTGGTGTAGCAAGAGCAAACTATAATGAGATATTTCCAAGCGAAGAAGAGTCTGCCGACCGCTGGTATAAATGCAAACTTTGGTTTATCACACTGGATGAAAAGACCGGAGTGGAAAAGCGTACTGCGAGCAACGTATTGGTACAGGCTGCCGACCTTCGCGATGCCATCAAGAAGCTGGAGGAAGGCATGAAGGGTACGATGGCCGACTACGTGATAGCCTCCGTACAGGAAACCGCCATCATGGACGTGTATCCATACGAAGCAGACCCCGATGTAAAACCCGAATTTGAAAACGCAGATAAAAGATGAAAACAGAAAAGACCTATATCCATCGCCGGGTATGCCTCTGCCGCCAGTGCGGAGGAACCGGAACAGTGACCGTGTATGCAGAAAAGGATCACCGAAGGGAATATCCGCAACAGAAGGTGTGTCCGCAATGCCAGGGTAGCGGACGAATCTGGTTAAGCGGGCAAGTGGTTAAAAACATAGAACCCTATGCAGAACCAGAACCTTAATCTGTTCAAACCTCGCAGGGTGGCGGCGAAGATTCACTACAGCATGATCAGTCAGTTCATGTTCGTGTGGATTAAGTACAGCCGTCCCTGCGACCTGAAGGTGCAACGCTCCAAGCAGAACCCGGAATACCTGGGCATCTGCTTCGATGTAGCTAATAACGACACAATCGATATGATGTGTGATTTAAAGAATAGTCTAAAAATTGAAATCCTTGATTTATGAAAACGATAAAAAATCTACAAGTAACAGTAAAATATACTGCTGGGTTTGAAAATGTAGAAGTACCTGATGATGTATATGAGGGTTTAATGAATGGATGTTTATTTGACTCAGAATCTTTAAATATGAGTGATGAAGAAAATACGGCAATGTAATGGATGGCTGACCATATTAGCGAAAGAGACGCGATGAGTTGGGAATACGAAGTAGACGATGTACAATAGGAAATAAATATGAGCGAAAAAGAACAGATAATGGACTTCATCGACCAGGTTCTTTCAGACTTTACCAATGAGGGAGCGATGGAAGTTCTGGAAGATGTGAAGAGTGAGATAGACATGAGAATCGAATCATGCGAAGAAGGTACTTACACAATAACAAGTGAATAATATGGCAAAGATTAAGACACTTAAAATAAAAATTGGAGAAACATTCTACGAGATAGCCGTAAAATGTGGAACAAACGGGCAATTTACATTCAGTGCTCCTGCTTCTCTTACTTCAATGATAGAAAAGCTAGATGGCATCAAGAATGCAAGTTTTGAATCATTGAATTTATTGGAAAGAAAGGTTTATGGGATTATTAATGAATTCAAGGATGCAATTATTAAGAGGAGACTTGTTGTAAAAGTAAAATTCAGTGCAAATGGTAAATTTGTAAAAGACGAAAACGGATATAATCTTCCAAATTTTGAAGAGAATAGAGGAAGATTCTACATGAATAGAATTTTTAGCGATGGTACAAGCTCACTTGAATTTGGTTATAAGATACTTATTGAGGAAACTGTTAACGACAGCGTGACGTATTACAATACGATTAAATGTAAAGAAGGAGACTTTCGTTATGAAAAAAGAAGAGTAGGGAATTATATCTCAAGTAATTACCGGGAAATGAATGTTAATGATGAAGATATATTGCCATTCACAGAAGAAATTATTAATAGTCTTAATTCAATAGAGGAACAGTTTAAAAATGCTGTATTGTTTTTGTCCAAACTATTGAGTAGCAATAATGTGGAAAAAATTCTTACTTCCGGTAACTTTAAATTATTAGAATAATATGAACGAAAAAGATTTGAACTACATTATCAAGTGCTTTTACGAAGAAAAGACAAATAAGACATATAGAACTCTTTCAAAAGCAAAGAAAAGCACAAAGTTTCCGTATGTATATCGCGCATGGCTGCAAAATGGGAAAATTCTTGATAAAGAACCAATTTTCTGTTATGGATCGAGCGTGTGTACAATCAAAAGAGCAGATGAAGAAATCTACAAAAGATTAATCAAGTGAATCAAAAAAATCCCCGACATTCAAAAACCGGATGCCGGGGATTTTCATTTTTAATTATTCATAAACTAAAGTTCCCCCAAGTAATTACATATCGTCTTTGTATCGTTGTATGCGTGTGAAAAGATGCATGAATATGCTATTTTATATGTGTTTTTTCGTATTTTTGCGGAAAACATTATCATGGATTCTCAGCTTGATTTGTTCCCGGAAAATACGATTTCGCTTTCAAATATAGCACGGAAGATAACTCTTCCTCTCAAGCGAATGGCATCAGACAGGAAGGAGCGTCTGGCGCTACGTAACCGTGCGATGGTGGCGCGAAAATACTACTGGGAAGAAATCATGCGCCGCCGGCCTGACGATGTGACAGTGATACTGGCGGAACATGAGTTCTTTGTGGACGAGAGAACCATTCAGAACGCGCTGATGGAAAATGCGGATTTCTATACGGACCTTTGCCGCCGTAAGGTGACGGCACGCCAGCTTCAGAAGATGTTTCCTACATGGAAATTCTGACTATTCGATTACAGCCGCTTCAAATACCATTTCATATACTTTCAATCCGTCCTCCCTTTTCTGAGGTACACAGCTACGTCGCATGTATGGTTGCTGGAAATGGTCAAACCACCGTCCATGTATGGACTGCTTTATTTTTTCCAGCAAGTCAAAACGTTTCAGAGCCGTTTCCCGCACGGATTCCGGAGCGTTTGTGTTCAGGCTTGCACAATCATTAAAGGCAATGGTAAGCACAGTTCGCAGGGTACATCGTTGGGGAACTGTACCCATGGAAGACAAGTCACGTGTGTCGGGCATGGAAAGTTCTACCAGGCAACAGGGCCATGCCACCGGCGGGCGTTCATCGGTGTAATAATCCAGCTGACCTTCGTCAGCATCAATCCAACGGAGTTCAGGCACTTCCGTTTCCAGCAGTTCGAGTAAATCGCTCAGGTATTCTTTCTTCATTTCAATATGGATTTAAAAAGTTGTTCGCTTACTGTTTTTAATTTACGTTCCAGTTCGGTACAGTTGCCCATGAACTGTCTTTGGGGAATATTCATTTTCCGTATATGGCTTTTCACCTCGACAGTTCTTTTCTTTTTCTTTCCTTGTCTTTTCAGCTTACGTGTGTGAGCCTTTACCACTACGCTTCCAGTAAAACCTTCGTTGTGAACCTGTGCGTAGGGAACCTTGCTGTTTCCGGCGGCAATGACTACCTTTTTAGGGGTTACCCTTGACACACGCACGCTGCCTTGCAGTTTTCCGCTGCGTACCAGCATGGTTCCTTTCTTCGGCTTGTATTTCGGACTCAGTGCCGGCCATGGTTTACCGTCGAAAGACTTTTCTGAGAACCTGGTCCTGGAATATTCCTTGGCTTCTTCCGCTATCAGCTGGGGGAGCGCACTCATTGCCTGGGCTATTTTTCTTGCAAATTCATCGTTTGTATTCATTTGTTTTTCAATTAAAAATTAAAAACATTATCTTTGTAATGTTCTGACAAGCGGACTAGATGGGGCCCTACCTTGGTTTGGCGGGGGGCAGCCGCAAGAAATGGAAAGACGCAAGGTTCGGTCAGAGAAATTCAAGTTGAGGTATGACACCGGTTATCCAATCCGGGCGGGCGGAGAACTACGTGATAGTTCTCCTTTACGGCGCGGACGGACGCAAGGACATACTTCAGCGTTTTTTTATGAGCAGACCCCACCTGCGTTTGTCCCAGATGTTCTTTTTCATATACGCTACGGTCTTTCCTTTCAAATTGGTCTGCATGACGTACCATGTTTTCAGGACCAGTGCTTCACCCTCAATCTTGTAGTTTACGGCCATCACCTCATCGCGATAGAATTTCAGCAGACAGTAGGTGTCAAGCTGTTCTGCCTTTTCGAGCGAATTCTTTTCTATCTCGTTGTTCAACCATACTTCGTCAGGATCCATCAGCGTATCGAGCATGGCATTCCACAGTGCGATGCGGTTATCTCTTCCTTTTGCGGTGGTATGACTGAAAAACTGTTTTTCGTGTATGACTACCTTCCGTCCGTCATAATCGGTCAGCGAAATCACTCCGTCCACAGCCTTTTCCTCCCATAGCTGTTTCTCATCCCGTTCCACACGTGGCGGCATATCAGTCTGCGCACTTTCCTTCATCTGTTGTACGGTAGGCTGTTTCCAGCGGTCGGCAGTCATCTTTTTCAAATAGGATGCGGCCTGCTGCGGGAACTTGCGGATGTACATTTGGTCGGCAGTGAATATCTGGGCGGTGTCACAACGGTTTACTCCCCATCCTTGGGCAACCTGCATTTTCCATTCTCTGGTCGTCAGAAAGTCCAATACCCTCTGGCGCATAGCCGCCAGATCTTCACCTTCTACCTGAAATGCCATAAGTCCGCGTACCCGGCAACGGCAGTTCCATCCGTTTGGAGGATATATCTTGTTCCAGAGTTCGTCATTAGCCGGAAGAATCACTCCGTGCAGTTTTTGATGTTCCTCACGTACACGGCCATCGGCTACGGTGAGATACTGCCAGTATGGGAATACGTTTCTGTTCTGTATCAGTCTGCGGTACTGCGAAGTGGCTTCTGCCGTCAGTACGGCAGTATCGTATTCGGTTTGCTGCCACGTCCGGTTAAACGCTTTTGTCACCTGCTGTGCCTTTTCCATAAATTCAGGGTAACTTCCGCTTTCCCGGAACAGACGATTAAGTTCCTGGATTTCCGCAAGCGTCTTGGCTGCACTGAAGTGGTAGAGGTTGGTTTCCATGGCAGTACGGAATACATCATCGGGAGCATTGTAGGCAAAGCCTGTATCAATGTTTCTTACGTCTGATTTAAATGATGTTTCAATTGCATTTAAAAACTCTCCGGAAAAGAACCTGAACAGATCAGGTGAGAACAGTTCCTCACCGTTCCACACTTCATCGGCTATCTTTCCATCAAGATCCGAATCATCCTTCATGCGGATTGTGCCAGCCCCGGCTCCCGTCGGGGCTTCTGCGAAAAAACCTTTTATCCATTCCCAAAGACTTTGTTTGTCCGTATTGCGTACAGGCGGCTCGTTGTCTTTTCCCGGATCTTTCTTCGGCTCCTGAACCTCGTCCGTACGAGGCTTCTTGCTTCCGTTGACAAAAGGCTGCTGTACGGATTCCACCGGATGCAGGCTTTGCAGAATGTCCTCATCGTTCTTCGGTTCCGGTATACCAAACTTCTCGTATGCCCACGAGCGGGGAATGGGAAGTATTTCGCTCAGTGTTTTCAGGTCTGTCACGGAAAGTTCGTCTTTCTTGTCTACAAAAGAGAACTTTCCATCACGTACCGGATATCCGCGTTTCTCCAGTAACGGCACAAAAAACTTGTTCAGCATGCGGATAACAAAACGCCGGTCGCTGCGGTGCTTTTTTTCCTGAACAGCCAGATGCACCTGGCTTTGGCTGAGTGATGAACCGCTCTGTGTGGTCATGGTCTGCCCCAGAATCGTAATCAGTATTTCTTCGTTGCACGCCTTCCGGAAATCATCGTAAAGGGCTCCGTTGGTCGTTCCGCTCATCAGGGTGGTTTCTATTTCACTTTCTTTCGGAACTACCATATAAGGTGCGGAACCGGCTGTCTCGAATGCCTCAATCAACATCCTGCGGCTCGTATCGTCCAGAGAGTTATATTTTCCGATACGGATGGGCATACCGAACAGTTCAACAAATTGTGCCCAATCGCCAAAACCGCCCCGCTTATATATAACGTATGGAGCGACTTTCAGCAAAAGCCCCAAATCATCATCTCGTCCCCACTGGATAATCATATCGTCACCGGCATAGCTGATTCCGTCATTGTCTCCCTGTTGGCGTACGATGACCTTTTCTTTGGGGCGGATATGTTTTCGCGGGATTGAGTTGAAGTCAAATTCCGGAGTGAATGTAAATTCATCCACGGATATCCCCCAAAAGCGGCTCCACATGATGCTTTCCAGCATCCGCTCGAACTCCAGCGAATTGATAAGGTTTTCCATCACGTCTGACTGCTTTCCGTCTTTCGTGATAAAATTAATATCGGCATCAGTAATTGCCTCTATACGCTTGTTGATGGCATCCGTTACGGAACCGTCAAGCAGGATACTGGAGTACAGATCATACAATGGAAAACGGATACCTATATCGGCTGCACGTAGAGCTGATTTCCAGTTTCCTATGTCATTTATTTCCCGTCTGGGAGGCGTAAGTACAAGAGTACTGTAAATAGGGGTAGGCAGTGCCTTGCTTACTGTTGTCGGGTCGGGCATGGCAGCCTTTCCCCTATAATTCTTTTTATTTTTCTTTGCCATAATCGTATCGTTTAAAAATGATTGTCCCGCTTTCTGTTACTTCCGTAATCCATCTGGCAACTGCATCCCGGAGAATGTCCGCAGTCCGTACTGTCCGGTTTGGCAGGAAGATTAGGGTTATTACGATTCTGGTTGTTCTCCAGCCATTCGATAGCCCGGTTGTACCGTTTCTCACGCAGTTCCAGGTCGACACCGGCATTGCAGAGGTTGACGAAGTGCCATGCCGCAATATCTTTTACGAACAGCAGCAGGATGGCGTTTCGTGCGCTGCCTGTGGCCGAAAAGATGGCTTGTGTATCGTACTTGGTAAGATAACCGGATGCTTCCTCTATGGCGGCATCAATGGCAGAAAGCATAATCGCCTCATCGCCGTGACTTATAGTTTCAATGTTTTCCTGGTAGATATGTGTGTACATATCTTCTGTTGTCAGGTATGCCATAATCTTAGAATCTTTTTTTGTTTGTATGTCTTTTGCCGTACCAGATACTTCCCGTTTCAATCTTGGCTGAAAGCTGCTGGCACATGTAGTATCCTCCCTCCACTGCATCAGGTCCGTCAGCCGGTGACGGGAGTCCGTCATCAAACAGATTAAACTGTTCCTGAAGCCGCAACATGTGAGGATTGTCTTTCTCTTTAATGTTAAAGACCAGTCTCCCGGCACGGTGCAACGGTTCCAGGTTTCCTTCGATGCGGGCAAACTTCTCCGGTTTCTTCCGTTCGTCCGGACTGATATTGATGTAGAATCCACGTTCTTTTCCCTTGTACAGGAAGATAGGCTTGAACACCTGCTCGTAAAACGGGTCCTGAAGGGTGTTGTTTTCGATGAAGCAACGCAGCTGGGCACGCTCCTTCACATAGTCTTGCAGATAGTAGTACCAGTTCACAAATTCATCGTTGGTGACATGCTGAAGGAAACAGGTGTACACATACAGCGTACCTTCATACAGTCCGCACAGGATGTTTGCCTTGAAGGAGTTTTGTGCGGATTTCCTGCTAACCTTGTTGCTGTATGCCGGGTCGCCGTAGCTGACAATGTATTTCAACTTCTGTACAGGCGGACATTCCCCCCATTTTATTTCATCGAAATAATGTCCTTCAATGACAGGGTTATTGAAACATTCCTTCTGGCCGGCTGCCAGGCTGACCTGAGCCAGCACTTCATCGACGGCTTCTTCACTGTTCTTTTCGGGCCATACCGATTTCCCGCTCCGATAGTCTTCTTGCGGGTCAGGATGGTTGATGTCTACCATACGCAGGTTGATGATATCCCAATGTCCCAGCGGCTTTTCACGGTCAGCCAGTTCACGGGCCTTGTTCCCGGCACGCACCACGCAACAATCCTTGGCGATGATGTTTCCCGTCCAGATGGTCAGCAATGCCTCGCTGATGGAGCGGGTGAAGAACAGGGCGTTCTCGAACCATCTCCACTTGTTGTTCAGCACTTCGATGTTCCGGCATTCCTCGTCGGTATCGTAGTCGTCCATAAGCAGCAGGTCAGGTCGCACTTCGTCCAGTTTCACACCACGCGGAGATTGTCCCCAGCCCATGGCCATGAACGAAGCCCGGTTTGAAAGGATAAAATAATCTTCCGTCCATTTTGTCCCTCTCATGTCACCATAGAAGTATCGCAGTCGTTCGTTAGCCTCGAACTGGGCACGGTACACGTTGAGCAGCTTGATAGCCGCATCGCTGGTGGCAGAGGCAAGGATTATCACCCGCTTGTTCTTCTTCACAATCACAAGGTATAACACAATCATCATTACTATGGTACTTTTTGCCAGCTCACGCGCCCACGAAAGCACCTCGTACCAGTTACCCTCCGAATGATTTATGATACGGCGAATGGCCTTCTTCTGGAAGCCTGCAAACTCATATTTGGCAAACTTGTAGAAGAAGAATTTCATCCATGCTATCGGATCGGTCTCCAGCTCTTTCAGCTTTCTGGCTTTCTCTGTATCGCTCATGGTAAAGTCTACCGCAGTCAGTGTACGCACCTGTCGCAGGAATTCTTCCCAGTCTTCTACAAGCTGTTTGTTTTTTCCGGTCAGTTTCTGTCTTGCCATATCATTTCAGTTGTGTTTTAATGAATTCGTCAAACTCGGATGAAATATCAATCGCCTTTTCAGGATTCCGGGCACGCAGCCAGGTCAGGAACTTCTTGCTTACTCCGATAATGTCTGCGATGCCGAAGTCGCCCTCCATTTTGGCGATGGCGGCAGACAGTTTGTTGATAGTATCTGCCTGGGCAGGTGTGGCATATTTGGTGTCCGATTCGCTGATAGCCTTGTTTATCTGGGCTATCTGCATATACAGATGGCGTATCTGTTCCTCACGGGTGGAGGTGACAGCCGCACGCAACATCTCCCAGTTCTCCTTTTCGGCCCATCTTCCTACGGTTATACGGCTTACGCCCACTTTCTGCGCAATATCCTGAAAAGTCATGCCTTCCTGAATGAACAGCAACTTTGCCCAGTCTTTTTTCTGTTGGTTTGTAAGGTTGTTTGTCATGTCGGTTTGTGTTATTTTTTAAACAAAGGTAGACAGTTCCAATGAATTGTACCAATCGGCTTGTAATGCTTTCCCTATTTATGTAACTCGTTACATTACAGGATGTAACGCTTACAACCTGATTTGCCTGATTCAATTTTTCACCCGAATTTTGCGATAAACAAGCATGAGCACAATGAACAAATCATACAAATTTACAGTACACGACGAATCGGTCAACACTTACGGATTCCGTATGCTGACAGATGGAGCCAACCTGACGGAATTTGAGAAAAATCCCGTCATACTGTATAACCATAATGACTGGGAAACGCCAATAGGCCGTGCTGACAGGATATATAAGGAAAACGGGGCCATAGTGGCGGAAATCGTATTTGATACAGACGACCCGAAAGCCGCTGAGATAGCCGGAAAGGTAGAGCGTGGATTCCTTCGTATGGCATCTGTAGGTGCATGGCCTCCGGAAGAGGCTACGGATGACGAACTGATGAAACTGGACGGACAGATCGGACCGACCATTACACGCTGGACACTCCGTGAAATATCAATCTGTCCGATTGGAGCGAACCACAATGCTCTGGCCATGTACGACCGTACAACAGGTAAGCGAATCGACCTTTCAGACCGGAATACGGTTATACGTCTGGCTGACAATGTTAACAAGATGAATCTCAACCCTAAAAAAGAAAACAATATGAGTGTAATTACACAAATGCTGCGCCTGTCCGACTCAGCCAGCGAACAGGCAATTGCCGAAGAATTGCGAAAACTAATCGCATTGCGCGACCAGTATCAGTTGGAAATAGCCGGTCTGAAAACTGAGAATAAGAATTTGAAGGACAAACAGGAGGCTTATGAGCATAAGGAACGTGAAATCAGAAAGACACAGGCTGTCGCTTTGGTGGATACTGCCGTAAAGGACGGACGTATCGACGCTTCCGGACGTGACGCATGGCTGAAAGATCTGGAGAATGATTTTGAAAATGCTTCCGTACGTCTGTCTTCCATTACCAGACGGCAGACAGTAGCCACACAGGTTATTCCTGAAGGAAAGTCAGGTGCAATAACCCTGCGTGACATGACTTTCCAGGATATTCTGAAAGCCGACCGCCTGAAAGAACTGAAGCAGGATAAGGAACTTTACCGTCAGAAGTTCCGTGAAGCTTACGGGCATGAGCCGGCTTAAACCGTTTTTACAAACCATTTAAAACAGAGAAAACATGGCAGGACTGAACAAAGAAATCTGGCTCCCCGGAATCGAGGAGCAGTTTATCCCGGATACTTCGTTCGTTTCGGAAGGACGCAATCTCGATGCGTGGACCGACAACGGTTTCCTGAACCTTCAGGAAGCGGGCGTAAATCCGGAAGTAATTGAGAACAATGAAGTATGGCCGATTCCTATTGTAATGCGTGAAGATATTCCGCACAAACTGGAGATGAAGCGTTTTGATACGGAAAATACCGTACACATCAACGCAATCGAAGTGGAAGAATCAGCAGGCAAGCGCGAAAGCGTTATCCGCGGACACCGTGTGTCTTTGCAGACTAAGTATGCGAAAATGGCCGGATATAACTGGTCGCCGGCAAAAAATACGGAAACCACTCCGGTAAATGTGGTCAGCACAGGAAACAAGAGCGTCATCAACAACACGTACTATGCCTTTACTTATGAAGAATTGCTGAAACTGGATACCCAATGCAACCTGATGGATATGCCTACAGAAGGACGAATCCTCCTTCTTCATCCGTGGCATGCAGCCGACCTTCGCAAGCAGGACCTGGAAATGTACAAAAGCTTCTTCAATGGCAGCTCAATGTTTAATTTCAAGGTATATATCACCTCAATGACTCCACGTTACAATGGGGATACCGGACAACGTGTAGCATACGGAGCTCCTGTAAACAGTACGGACGCTATTGCCTCAACCTTCTTTTATAAGGAAGCGGTAGGAGCTGCAAAGAGCAATTTCGACATGTACTATCGTCTGAATGATCCGGAATACCGTGGTGACGTTATCGGCTTTAACATGCGCGGACTGGCACTTCCCACTACCGGAAAATATCTGGGGGCCATCGTAACTAAAAAACATGAGTAACAAATCTTAAAAAAGCGATAAAACTATGAGTTATCTGAATAGTAAATCAAGGCGTACATATGACTTTACCGCCCCTTATACGGAAGAAGGCGAACGCTGCCAGCTTGTTCCTTTTCCGATTGCAGTAAACCGTAAGCCAACCGACAGTTCACACATTACGCATGATACCAATCCGCAGGTAATGACGTTCGACAGTGCTGCTTCTGCAGGTACTTATACTGTAAACACACAGGTACAGCCAGGCTCCTTGCTGATTGTGAACAACGAACACGCATCAAACAAACAGACGATAGGCGGTGTGGAATGTGCCGCAAACGATAGTACTGTACTGATGTGGACCGGAAAGAAGTATGTACAAATTTCTAATGCTGGAGCATAAGGAGGAATGAGTCATGAAACACTTTACAATGGGTGAACTTTGTGCCAGCACCACCGCCGACGCTCATGGAATCAAGAATACACCGCCTCTTCAGGAGGCGGGTAATCTGAAAGCCCTGGCCGACAACGTGCTTGACCCGCTCCGCGAATGGTACGGGAAACCGATTGCCGTCAACTCCGGGTACCGTTGTCCGCAACTGAACCGGCTGGTAGGAGGTAAGGCAAGCAGCCAGCATCTGAAAGGGGAGGCTGCCGACATTACGGCAGGAAGCAGGGAAAAGAACCGGAAACTCTTTGAGTACATCCGTGAGAATCTGCCTTTCGACCAGCTGATTGACGAAAAGAATTTTTCGTGGGTGCATGTGTCTTACAAGCGCGACGGAAACAACAGAAAACAGATTTTAAAACTTTAAAGCACGACAAAATGAAACGGATTATCTTATTTTTCTGCCTGTGTCTGATTACAACACTGGCTTCATTTGCACAGACCGTACTTCCGGCTGCAGAACCTGAAACATCGTTCCTTATCGACCTGGGAAGCTTTACGGGAATCGTAGCCCTGGTTTCTACCTTGGTGACACAGATTCTGAAAGTTGTTCCGGCTATTTCCGCAAGCAAGCTGGCCAAAATCGGTATATCATGCGGTGTGGGCATGGTGGTATGTATCCTTGCATGGCTTTTGCAGCTCACCCCGTTACTTACAGGCTATATCTGGTGGCAGGTGCTGATTTACGGACTGGCGGCGGGGCTCAGCGGATGCGGATTCTATGATGTGATTAAGGCTATCGGAGCACTGTTTAAAAAAGAGTAGAGCATTATGGATTGGACCCTGTTACAGCCACTCATGGATTGGCTGGCTCCTGCCGGCTGGCTGGTAACTGCCATTGCCTGGTGGCGTGACAGGAAAGTATACCAGGTCCGTGCAGTGAAAGAAACCGAGGGCACTTACAAGGCTTTATATGACGACCTCAGTGCCACGGTATTGGAATTAAGCAAACAACTACGAAAACAAAACGAACGGAATATCAACCATGAAACGGCTTTACGCAAACTACATACTTGCAGGTATGCTGACCGCTGTCCTGCTATCATCTGGATGCGCCAGCAGCAGAAAGGCCAGCTCGGAAACCGTCCGCTCGGACAGCCTCCGAACGAGCGTAACCGAGCAAACAACTTACGAGCCGGTCCCGAAGAGGACGGCGACCTGCTCGGTGAGTGCGGAGCAGTGGCAGAATCTGAGTAAACTTCCTGCCGGATTCGGGCTGAACAATCGGAACGACGGTCTGAATATTGACATACAATCAGACGGAGAAGGTGGCGTGAACGTCACGGCGACAGCCGACAGTACAGGAAGACAGGTAACCATAACACGTACGGAAACCGACCACCGCATACGCGATGAAACTGTGAGCAATGAATTGAAGGAAACACGCCCTGGAGTGCAGGGATGGCTGACAGGAACAGCCCTGACCCTGCTGGGGATTTTCCTTATCTGGCAACTGATTAAATATTATTTAAGCAAACATTAAAAACGACAAGATTATGGCAGATACAAGCAACGGACTGATGTATGGTGTGGCCGCCGTAAAGTTCAAGCCATCGGAAGGCGAGGAAAAGACGTTGGGCTGGCTGGATGAAAACGGGATGCAGCCGGCAGGAAATGCGCCTACCTTTATGGATGTGAATGCCGCACAGGTAACAGACGGACCGGTAGACAGCATTATGACCAATCCGGGAAGCGATGCGTTCACAATGAACCTTATCCAGCTGAAAGCGAAGAACATGGCCGAAGTGTTCGGTGGTAAAGCGGAAGCAGACGGTTCTTATACGCCTCCAGAAAAATTTGTGGCAAATGGCGTTCTTACCATCGCCATGCATTCCGGTCACAATTTCCGTGTATTCAATTCCCGATTGAGCCGTAACGGTTTCCAGAACGGTATCAATATGCAAAATGTGCTGGCAATGGGTATCCGTGTGGATATGCTGAAACCAACTGACGGGAAAGTACGTCGCTGGCGTACTTATCCTCCCGGAGTGACACCTGATACCGCAGACTCAACCGCAGACGCAGAAGGATAAGTATGAAGGCACAGGATATAGAACTGCTGGCAGGTATTTCCCTCAGTGACGGGGGAATCAGCCTGCCGCTTCATACGGTACTGCGGAAACGTCCGCTCCGCATCACGATGAAGACACCTACCACCCGGAGCCTGATACGAATCAGCAAGCGTTATCTCCGAATCGGGGTGACTCCGGAAGAATATGATGCATACGACCTGGACCAGCGCATCCGGTTCGTCTTCCTGCATGGGAAGGACATCAGCCGGATAGTGGCATACGGAATTGTACGTGGCCCTATCCTGGGAAGACTGTTGAATCGTCCGGTGGCTTGGATACTTCGGGAACTGATGACACCCGATGAACTTGCAGCCGCCTGGCGGCAGGTGCTGAACAGTACATCTACCACGTCTTTCGGGATTATTATCGCATCGGCAGCAGCCTTGAACAAGATGCAGCCCTTAGCGAGCCGGAACGAAAGCGAAAACGACAGGAGGAGTTAAAGAAGGGACATACGGAACCTTCGCATAGCCTTTTCGGCGTGATAGGTCAGCTGGCCACTGAAACGGGTTGGAGCATAGACTACATCCTGGACAAAGTGAACGTAGTAACCCTGCAAATGATGATGGCAGACATGCCGCACTGGGTCCCTCCGCAGAAGCCGGACCTGATGCAACAGATCCATGAGATGGAAGAGCGGGAGAAACAAAGAAACAGTCATATACAAACCGATAAAACGAATACGACAAAGGGAATGAACCCGATGGAGTTCTTTACCCATTATGCAATAAAAGATTAATGATATGGCAGTACCTGTGGAACTGGAAATATTCATGAAAGATCTTACCAAGGCCGGACTACAGAGCGTGGGTAAGAATGTGGATGATGTGGAAAATCAGACTATGAAACTGATTGAAGCATTGAAGCAGGTACGTGCCGAACAGATCAAGCAGCTTGAAGCGAACAAGCAAGCCGGAAAAAGCTACACGCAGGAAGCGGCTAACGTACAGGCTTTGACCGGACAAATCAACGGATTGAAGGCCGGTCTGAAAGACTTGCAGAAAACGAAGGAAGAAACCGCAAAAACGCAGACCATTGACATTGACACCGAAGCCGTAACTCGTAAGACCAACAACCTGAAGATGCAGTTCAGTCAGGTGGCAAGAGAACTGCCATCCTTAGCAATGGGGCCGCAGATGTTTATCCTCGCTATTTCCAACAACCTTCCTATGCTGGCGGATGCAATATCTGATGTGCGGAAACAGAACGAGCTTCTGGCTGCATCCGGACAAAAGGGTGTACCGGTATGGAAACAGCTGGCAAGTTCAATATTCAGCTGGCAGACGGCACTTGTGGCCGCCATATCGCTGGGTATAGTGTTTGGAAAAGATATTGCGAACTGGGTTTCCTCTTTATTCAAAGCCAAAAAAGAACTATCAGAAACTCAACAGCTACAGGAATCATTGAACACTTCCAGAAGAAAAGGTGGAGAAGCTGCGTCTGAAGAGTCTGCAAAACTTAGAATTCTTTATACAGCCAGCCAGGATACATCAAAATCCATGAGAGAAAGGAATAAGGCTGTAGATGAGCTTCAAAAAATGTATCCGGATTATTTCGGTAAACTAAGCAATGAAGCCATTTTAGCGGGGAATGCCGCATCTGCGTACGATGAACTGACAAAGGCAATTATACGTAAAGGTCAGGCACAGGCAGCGGAAGATATTGTAGCTGATTATTCAAAGAGAAACTTTCAGTTGCAACGTGGTATTAATGCTGATACAAATTGGACAAATCAAAATAGAACTGCATACGAAGCCGCTTTGAAAGAACGTGATAAGATGTGGGAAAACTATCGTAAGGTAAACCAAGGAAGTTTCATTGTAGATAGTGCTGCAAAATCATGGATTAGCAATACAGCGGAAGGAAAATTGATTGAAGAATACGAGCGTCGTATGTCAAATATAAAGAAGTATTCTGAAGAAATTGCAAAGAACAACAAAACAGTAGAAGGTATAGTCAAACAGATAGACACATCGGCTTACACCACTGATTTCTCTGGTAGCTCCAAAAAGCAGAAAGAAGAGAAAACCGACTATGCCTCCCAGCTTGCCGATGCCCGCGTAAAAGCACAGCAGACTACGGAAAAACTCCGCATACAGATTATGCAGGAAGGTATTGCCAAGCGTATGGCACTGGCAAAGCAGGAATACGATGAGTCTGTGGCTGACATTGACAAGCAGAAACGGGATATGCTTGCAAAAATGGATCAGGCACGAAAGCAGGGCGACAACATCCCGCAGAGCCAGTACGACGAGGTAAAGAATACGGCGAACACCAACCGTATGCTGGCAGAACAGGTGTATAACGAAAAGATATATCAGATTGAACAGGAATATCGCGACAAGGCCACGCAGAGCCTTATCGACTACAATAAACAATACGGAACGTATCAGGAGAAACGTCTGGCCATTGCAATGGATTACGCCCGAAAGATTGCGGCTGCGGAAACAGAAGGAGAGGCCGACGTATTAACCCGTGAACGTGACGACAAGCTGGCCAGCCTGGACTTTGAGGGAATGAAGAAAGGTATGGACTGGGACAAGATTTTCGGTGACCTGGAGCGTGTGTCTACTGATACACTGGAAAGCCTTCGTGAGAAGCTGAAACAATACCTGGAAGGAATAGGCGATGACATCAGCCCCGAATCTTACAAGGAGGTAATGGATGCTTTCAATAATATAGATTCCGAGCTGGCCGACCGTTCCCCGTTCGAAACGATGAAGAAGGGGTACGAAGATTACAAGTCTGCGATGGATGAGGTACGTTCTGCTCAGAACCTTCTTCAACAGGCACAAGTAGGCGGAAGCGTTATCGTGGAAGAATATGACGAAGCAACCGGAACCCTTACACGTAAGCTGATTACTCAGGCCGAAGCCGAGGAAAGACTTCGTGCTGCTCAGGATAAACGATACAGTGCCCAGAAGAGTCTGACGGATGCGGCAAATTCTATCGGACAGAAAGGAATGGCAATCGTCAATGCCGGAAACGACATAGTGGATATGTTAGGAAACTTTGGCGTAAAAGTTCCGGAAGCGGTGAGTGAGACATTGAACGGACTGGGTCAGGTAATGAGCGGACTGGAAAGCATTGATTTGACAAAACCATTTAGTGCTATTACAGGGTCAATTAAGATTCTGACTGGAGTTGGCAATACGATAGCCGGACTGTTTGGTTTCGGAGGTGCCGATTATTCCGGGTATGAAAATATGAAATCAAAGTATGAAGGGCTGATTGATATATGGGATTCTCTTATTTCGAAGAAGCAGCAATATATCGACATTGATTATGGTGTAGAAGCTCAGAAAGCAGCCGAAGAAGCTAAAAAACTGGTAGACGTGCAGATTGAACGCCAGCGGCAGTTGATGGAAGCTTTGTCAGGAAGCGGTGCAAGCATCGGTAGTCACTCTCTTGGATACCGGGTAAACCGTGGAATGAGTGCGCAGGATTGGGCAAGGCTTTCGCAGCTTACTGGCGCAAATATACAGGGATTTGGTGACGTGATTAATTTGGATGCGGATGTCATAGGTAAAGTTCTTCAGGACGAAAAGTTTGTGTCGGTACTGACCGCTGTAAACTCTGAGTTTGTGACCTACATTCAGAATATAGACAAGTATAGCGAACAGTTGAAGGAAATAGCTGATCAGGAGAAGGAAGCATTTACTGGAGTCAGTTTTGATGAATTCCGTGACAGCTTTGTGAGCATGCTGTCGGACCTCGATGCCACCAATCAGGATTTTGCAGACAATTTCGAGAAATATCTACAAAATGCCATATTCTCTTCAATAGTTGCAGATAAATACAAAGATAGAATTCAGAGCCTGTACGATTCATGGGCAAAAGAAGCAGCAGATGGCACTATCGTGTATGATCCTTCTAAGGCAAGTTTTTTTTCACATGGTAAAACAGAGATAAACAAAGGCCTTGACGAAAAAGAAGCTGAAATGCTACGCAATCAATATCAGGATATTGTGAACGATATGCTGGCAGAAAGGGAACAGATAATGAAAGATTTCGGATGGTCTTCATCTGCGGATTCCGGAAGCAGCCAGTCTCCCAGCAGCGGTGCGCTGACCACCATGAGCCAGGACAGCATATCCACCTTTGAAGGAATAGGACGAAACATGCAGACGCATCTGGCCAATACGGACAAGTTCGTGCAGGAAATCCGCAACACGCAGAAGCAGGACAGCCAGACGCTGGCCACCATAGCCGGACACACGGCACACCTGGTGGAGATACACGAGATATTGAGTGATATGAAATTGAATGGAATACAGCTGAAGTAGCTTTTAATTTTTAACTATTAATTATTAACTGAAAAGTGGACCTGACAGGATACCTAACAATTAACGGAACGGACGTATGGACGGAATACGGTGCTTTCCTGGGAGAAACGGAAGAAGGCGGACACGTGAACATGGATGCCTTGCTTCGAATGCCCAAGGCGAAGGATATTACCACCGTAGACTTTCGCGAACGGAATGGGGTAGAGCTTCCTCAGAACCCGAACGTGAAGCTGAGCAGCATCGAACGTACATTGCAGTTCTGGCTTCGTGGAAACTCCGCATCCGACCGACTGGACAAATACCAGCGCATGATGACGCTCATCACGTCGGGTATGCTTGCAATCGCCGTGAAGAATTACCGAACCTACAATATGGTTTACCAGGATATGCCGGCAGATCCGGAATGGTACGAAAGTTACGAAGGAGACCGGTTCTATGTGCTGTTTTCCGTAAAATTCATGGAGCCGCAGCCTTCTATTTAGTAATTGATTAAACACTGTTTAAATGGAACTGAAAATATACGATAAAGCCAACAACCTCCGACTGACAGCTAGCCCGAACTCTTCTTCCAGTGTCACGGAAGAAATAGGTGGAGAATGCAGCGTATCTGCATCCTTCACCCATACCGAATACGTGCCGTTGGATGTGGATGACTACATCGAGGTGGAAGGCGTTCGATACAAGGTAAAGTCACGCTATCGTCCGAAACAAAAGAACACACAGACTTACGAATACAGCGTGAAGTTCTATGCACCGATACATGATGCGGAAGATACACTGATGCTGTTCCAGGAAGGTGGAACCACGTCTGAATTCAGTTATGATGGCGGCCCGCGCGAACACCTTCAGTTGTGGATTGATAACATGAACCGCCGTGCCGGTGGAAATCTGTGGAGCATCGGAACAGTGATTACCGCCGAAAACAAGGTTATTGATTACCGGAATGTGAAGTGCTGGGATGCGGCTTTCGGCAGCAATGGCATCGCCGCCACATTCGGCACTGAAATGTGGGCAGACGGTTATGTGATTAATCTCTGCAAAGCTGAACGTGGGGAAGTGGTGGAGCTTGGCTACCTTCAAGGACTTACCAATCTGGCACAGGAAGATAACGGGGAAGTGAAATTCTTTACCCGTCTGTTCCCGTTGGGCAGCACACGCAATATTGATGCGACAAAGTACGGGTATTCCCGTCTGCAACTTCCTGACCGATCTCTTTATGTAGACAAAAACGTAGACCTGTATGGAGTGAAGGAAGAAACGGAAGAAGCTGCGTTTACTGAGATATATCCTCAGTATGTAGGTACTGTTTCATCTGTACGTACGGAAGAGAAAACCAGCGAGGAAGGACGGAAGTACACCGTATATTACTTCAAGGACAACGGCATGAACTGGAATCCGAAAGACTACGAGATTCCGGATCTAGACTATATGTTACAGTTCCAGACTGGCGAGCTGGCAGGACGTGGAACTAACGGTTCTTTCCAGGCGGCATGGCATGAAGACACACGGGAGTGGGAAATCATCAACGTATATCCGGATGATGCGACTCAGATTCCTGGAGGTGTGATTATACCAAATCCAGGTGACAAGTATATACCATGGAACTTCGCCATGCCGCAGGAATACATCACCGCAGCGGAACAGGCATACAAGCAGGCAGTAGATGACTTCTTGAATACCTACAGCTTTGACCCGAACAAATACACCGGAACTACTGACCGGAACTACATAGAAAAGAATAATACACCGCTCCGCATCGGATGGAACGTGCGTCTGCTGTCAGAACAGTATTTCGGATCTACCGGAGGATACAAGGATACACGTATTACCAAGGTGCAGCGCAAGCTTAACGACTTGTGCCAGGCTACGATTACCTGCTCGGATGAGGTTGGTACGGGGTGGAAATCGTCTGTAGATAACTCGTTGAACTCGCTACGTTATGAAGTGGCCAGACAGGCGGAACAGACGATGATTGATATTATCAAAACATCTGACTCAAAAACACCTTCTGATAACAATGTATTCTCCGCATTAAATTCATTGAAAACATTTCTACGTAAGGACCAGCCTGACCAGACAAACTTCCTTCTGAAGTTCGGTAAGTTCATTGACAGCATGATTGCCGGGAAGGGAGCCGGCATATTTCCGGACGGACGCGGGCAATTCTCCA
>ENA-ORNF01000865-ORNF01000865.1-human-gut-metagenome-genome-assembly--contig:-NODE-865-length-29161-cov-9.129080_pt1 | contig 29161 bp, 27 predicted proteins | sample MGYA00242110_ERZ509012 | MGnify/ENA primary metagenome ERZ509012 (study PRJEB26280, sample SAMEA2338714) | human gut metagenome | biome: human gut; feature: human-associated habitat; material: faeces...
CACCCTCACGGATAGCGAAGGTAAGACCCTGCTCCATAGCGATAGGATGGATCAGCTCGATGGTCATCTCTACGTTGTCACCAGGCATACACATCTCAACACCTGCAGGCAGCTCGCAAACGCCGGTTACGTCGGTTGTTCTGAAGTAGAACTGAGGACGATAGTTGTTGAAGAAAGGTGTATGACGACCACCCTCGTCCTTGGTCAGAACGTAAACCTGAGCGGTAAACTTCTTGTGGCAGGTAACGGTTCCGGGCTTAGCAAGAACCTGTCCTCTTTCGATATCGGTTCTCTGGATACCACGAAGCAACGCACCGATGTTATCACCAGCCTGTGCCTCATCCAGCATCTTACGGAACATCTCGATACCGGTTACAACGGACTTCTGCTTCTCTTCCTTGATACCAACGATCTCAACTTCGTCGTTCAGGTGCAGAACACCACGCTCTACTCTACCGGTAGCAACGGTACCACGACCTGTGATGGTGAATACGTCCTCGACAGGCATCAGGAAAGGCTTGTCGGTATCACGCTGAGGATCAGGGATGTAGGAATCTACAGTGTCCATCAGCTCCATGATCTTGTCGCCCCACTCGCCCATGGGATCTTCCAGAGCCTTCAGAGCGGAACCCTTGATGATCGGGCAATCCTTGAAATCGTACTCTTCAAGCTGCTCGGTGATCTCCATCTCAACCAGCTCAAGAAGCTCAGGATCGTCTACCATATCGCACTTGTTCATGAATACGATGATGTAAGGAACGCCTACCTGACGGGACAGAAGGATGTGCTCCTTGGTCTGAGCCATAACACCGTCGGTTGCAGCTACAACCAGGATAGCGCCGTCCATCTGAGCAGCACCGGTGATCATGTTCTTAACGTAGTCAGCATGGCCCGGGCAGTCAACGTGTGCGTAGTGTCTCTTCTCGGTCTGGTACTCAACGTGTGCGGTAGAAATGGTAATACCACGCTCTCTCTCTTCGGGAGCCTTATCGATGTTCTCGAAATCTACCTTCTCGTTTCCGGGTACTCTCTCTGCCAGAACCTTGGTAATAGCAGCGGTCAGAGTGGTTTTACCATGGTCAACGTGACCGATGGTACCAATGTTACAATGGGGCTTAGTTCTTTCAAATTTAGCTTTAGCCATTATGATAGTCCTCCTTAAAATGGTGAATCAATAAATTATTTTTTTCAAGTGAAACGCTGCGCTTCACTCTACAATCAGCTGTTTCTAATTATATTAGAAAAATGCAAGATTTTCAAGCATTATTTTGCCTTCTCGGCAAGTACCTTCTCCTGAACATTCTTGGGAACGGGCTCGTACTTTTCAAAGAACATGGAGTAGTTGCCACGACCCTGTGTCTTGGAACGAAGGTCGGTGGAATAACCGAACATCTCAGCAAGAGGAACGAATGCACGTACCATCTTACCGCCGCCGATATCATCCATACCCTCAACACGTCCACGACGGGAGTTCAGATCGCCGATTACATCGCCCATGTATTCCTCGGGCATGGTAACCTCAACCTTCATGATGGGCTCCAGAAGAACCGCACCCGCCTTCTTCATAGCCTCCTTGAATGCCATGGAACCGGCAATGTGGAATGCCATCTCGGAAGAGTCGACTTCATGATAGGAACCGTCGTATACGTTAGCGTGAACGCCCAGAACAGGGAAGCCACCCAGAATACCGGCCTGTGCTGCTTCCTGAATACCCTCACCGACTGCGGGGATGTATTCCTTCGGAATTGCACCGCCGACAACGGTAGATTCAAACAGCAGGTTGGGCGGATCGTTAATCAGGATGTTTGCCTTTGCGTCGAAATCAAACTTCTCGCAGTTTGCTTCCATCGGCTCAAACTTAACCTTACAATGTCCGTACTGTCCACGACCACCGGACTGCTTAGCGTACTTGTATTCCTGATCAACAGCCTTGGTAAAGGTCTCCTTGTAAGCAACCTGAGGTGCACCTACATTTGCCTCTACCTTGAACTCACGAAGCAGACGGTCAACGATGATCTCCAGATGGAGCTCACCCATACCTGCGATAATGGTCTGACCGGTTTCCTGATCCGTATGAGCACGGAAGGTAGGATCCTCCTCTGCCAGTTTTGCAAGAGCTTCGCCCATCTTGCCCTGACCTGCTTTGGTCTTAGGCTCGATTGCCAGCTCGATAACGGGCTCAGGGAACTCCATGGACTCCAGAATAACGGGATGCTGCTCGTCACAGATGGTGTCACCGGTTGTAGTGAACTTGAAACCAACTGCTGCCGCAATATCACCGGAGTAAACCTTCTCAAGTTCGGCTCTCTTATTTGCGTGCATCTGCAGAATACGTCCGACACGCTCTTTCTTATCCTTTGTTGCATTCAGTACATAGGAACCTGAGTTCATAGTACCGGAGTAAACTCTGAAGAACGCCAGCTTACCCACGAACGGGTCAGCCATGATCTTGAATGCCAGTGCGGAGAACGGCTCCTCGTCGGAGGAATGTCTCACGATCTCGTTGCCATCCAGATCCACACCCTTGATGGGAGGGATGTCCGTAGGTGCAGGCATATACTCAAGGATTGCATCCAGAAGCTTCTGTACGCCCTTGTTGCGATATGCGGAACCGCAGCATACGGGAATTGCCGTACACTCGCAGGTTGCCTTTCTAAGCACTCTCTTCAGATCCTCAACGGAAGGCTCTTCGCCCTCCAGATACATCATCATCAAATCGTCATCCAGCTCGCAGATCTTCTCGATCAACTCGGAACGATACAGCTCTGCATCATCCTTCATATCACCGAGATCATCCGTAACCGTGATGTCTTCGCCCTTGTCATCATTGTAGATGTAGGCTTTCATTTCAAACAGGTCGATGATTCCCTTGAAATCATCTTCCTTGCCGATGGGCAGCTGCAGACAAATTGCATTCTTTCCCAGTCTGGTCTTAATCTGCTCTACGGCACCGTAGAAGTTTGCACCAAGGATGTCCATCTTGTTGATGAACGCCATACGAGGTACGTTGTAGGTATCTGCCTGACGCCATACATTCTCGGACTGAGGCTCAACACCGCCCTTTGCACAGAACACGCCTACCGCACCATCCAGCACACGCAGGGAACGCTCAACTTCTACGGTGAAGTCAACGTGACCCGGAGTATCAATGATGTTGATACGATGCTCCAATGCGCCCGGCATGGGTTTCGTCTCTTTTTCCAGAGTCCAGTGGCAGGTCGTAGCCGCAGATGTGATGGTAATGCCTCTTTCCTGTTCCTGCTCCATCCAGTCCATGGTAGCAGTACCCTCGTGAGTATCACCAATCTTATAGTTCACACCGGTATAGTAAAGAATACGCTCGGTCAACGTGGTCTTACCAGCGTCGATATGAGCCATAATACCGATGTTTCTGGTTCTCTCCAATGGATATTCTCTTCCAGCCAAGGTTTTTTCCTCCTTATATTATTAGGTAGCTTTTCAGATACGCATTCAGGTCAGACCTGATTAGAAGCGATAGTGTGCAAACGCCTTGTTTGCCTCTGCCATCTTGTGCATATCTTCTTTTCTCTTAACTGCGGAGCCGGTATTGTTAGCTGCGTCAAGAATTTCGTTTGCCAGTCTGTCCTCCATGGTCTTTTCGCCTCTCTTACGAGAAAACATTACCAACCAACGCAGACCCAGTGCCTGACGACGATCCGGTCTTACTTCGATAGGTACCTGATAAGTAGCACCGCCGATACGTCTTGCCTTTACTTCGAGAACAGGCATGATGTTGTTCATTGCCTCTTCAAACACTTCAAGAGCAGGCTTGCCTGACTTTTCTTCTACTTTAGCAAATGCGCCGTATACAATCTTCTGTGCAACACCCTTCTTACCATCCAGCATTACGTTGTTGATCAGCTTGGTGACCACTTTGTTATTGTATAAAGGATCTGCTAATACGTCTCTTTTTTGAATATGTCCTTTACGTGGCACGGTTCTTCCCTCCTTAATAATGGTAACGCTTCGATCCGAAACGTTAGGTTAATTAAATCATCGGTACTCACAATTGTTTCCCTAGTGTTCGTGCGGTATATCTGTATTAAGACAGAATTCCAACACTCAAATAGTTCCGTTATGTGAATCCAGTTCAATCAGCTTTCACTGATTATTTAGAAGCCTTGGGTCTCTTCGCACCATACTTGGAACGAGCCTGCTTTCTGTTAGCAACACCTGCAGTATCAAGGGTACCTCTGATGATGTGGTATCTGGTACCGGGTAAATCCTTAACCCTGCCGCCTCTGATCAGTACAACGCTATGCTCCTGCAGGTTGTGACCTTCACCGGGAATGTAGCTGGTAACCTCGATTCCGTTGGAAAGACGTACTCTGGCGATCTTTCTCAGTGCAGAGTTAGGCTTCTTGGGAGTAGCAGTCTTAACAGCTGTGCAAACGCCTCTCTTCTGCGGAGAAGATGTGTCGATTGCTTTCTTGTGCAGAGAGTTGAAGCCCTTCTGCAGAGCAGGTGCTGTTGACTTCTTTTCGGTTGTCTGACGTCCTTTTCTTACTAACTGGTTAAATGTTGGCATTCTGTTTCACCTCTTTCTATTATGAAATATTTGTTTGTTTTTATGTGCAACACAAAAAGAAATGCATCTGCGTGCACACTAGGATAGTATAAGTGTTTGCAAATGCATTGTCAACATATTTTCTAAACTTTTGCTTTTCTTTTTACACCCCCTATCATATAATAAGTATAACATTTTGTCAAATAACGTGTGAAAGTGGGGACGCCTGTATGCAGGACCAAAAATTAATCAAAGTTTTCCGTACCGCCAAGATCATTCAGCTCTGTCTGCTCTTGGGAATGGAAGCGACATTCTTCATTGTTTTGACCTTAAATACCGATCTGGGCAGCCGGATTTATTCCAACAGGGCGCTCTTTGTCCTCTGCGCGGTTACATGGGCGCTGATGATTTTCAACCTCCTGTGCCTGCTCTTCGATTTCTATAAGCTGCGTTCCTTTGCTTCCGAGAGCCATGCTCTCACCAAGGCGGCTTATCTGGACAATCTGACCGGCATTCCCAACCGTCACAGTCTCGATACGGTATTCCGCACCTACACAACGCCCGAGTCTCTTTCCGGTCTGGGATGCGCCATGTATACCATCTCCAACATAAAAGAAGTCAACGAGACCTGCGGTCACCGCTCGGGCGACCAGATGATCCGTGATTTCTGCACCATGTTTGAGGAGGTTGGCGATTCCTTCGGCTTTGTCGGAAGAAACGGCGGCAACCAGTTTATCGCGCTTTTTGACGAGTGTGACCGTGCGACCATGGAGTGCTTTTCAGACATTCTGGATAAGCGCGTTTCCTTATATAATACGGAACATCAAACCACCCCCATCGTGCTGCGTCACGCTGAGACTCTGTGCAGTGAGGAGCCCATGCAGACATTCACGCAGCTTCTCGCCGTAACCCATGACCGGCTGATCAAAGAAGGCGTCTGATATATGAAGGAACCCAACATACAATATCTTGCCGGCCTTGTGATCCTTGCAAAGCAGGACGACAGCAACGCCTTTGCCGAGCTGTACGCCCTCACCTACAACAAGGTCTACAACTACGCCAGGCATTACCTGCGGGATGAATTTCTTGCGCAGGATGCGCTTCAGGAGGTCTACATCTCGGCACTGAAAAACTTAAAAAAGCTGAACGATCCCACCCTTTTTCTGGCGTGGCTCAACAGAATATCCTTTCATGTGTGCTATGATCTCAGTCAGAAGCAGGGGCACGGCAACACCGTGTTTGACCCGGAATTGCTGGAGGTTGTCCAGGATGAGCACCTGTACGCAAATCCTGAGTCCTCCTATCAGCAGAAGGACGATTACGAGCAGCTGCGAAGAGCCATGGAGAGTCTCCCCTTTCACGAAAAGCAGGTTCTGACCATGCGCTACTACAACAACATGAAGCTGGACGAGATCGCCGATGCCATGGGTATCCACCGAAGCAGCGTAAAACGTTACATTGCCTCCGGTGAAGCGCATCTGCGACAGCTTTTGAAAGGTTAGGAGGTGAGCCGCATGTTTTTTCGTAAAAAGAAAATATACCAGATGGATTTAAAACAGGCGGACTCCACCCTGCAGAGTGTTTTTGCCGCCTGTGAAAAAAGACCGAATATTGTGGGAATCGACAAGCTGCGCCTGCGCCGGCAGCTGAATACGCGGGTCTACAACCGCCTTTTGCTCCTCACCGCGCTGCTTTTACTTCTCACCTTCCTGTCACCCTTTGCCGTTGCACCGGTGACGGGACTGTTTGCCGGTCACAGTGCCGGTTCCGTAGAGCTTTTGTCGGACAGCGTGGCGGAAAACATACTGACCCTGACCTTCAGCGGACAGGGCATCCTGTTTGAGAACGCCTATCAGGAGCTGCCGGACGGCTCTGTGGAAGCGCCCGTCTCCTACGACAAAAAATCAAAGACCGTCTGCTTCCCCTACCATGCGGAGGCGGAGGTCAATATCTATATTCCTATCAAAGACAGTGCGGACTTCCACCTGGTCATAAGTCCCAAATAAGGTATGATGAAAAAGCGATTTTTAATATTTGCCTTAACTGCATACAGTCTTTGTCTGTCGTTCCTTGCGGGATGTCAGGGGAGTGAGGCGTCCCCGCCCGTTTCGGAATCACCGGCTCCTCCTGTGCAGACCGCAGCCCCCGATCTGCCGGGTGATACCCTGCCTTCCGGGACAGCCTCCCCCGAGGCGACAAAACAGCCCGCTCCGACGGAGACAGCCATTCCGGACAGCAGTACCCCCATGTCGGAGACTGCCCTGCGGGATAACACCCCCGTCTGTCTGGTTCCCACGGCGGATCAGACTGCCGAGACGCACAACGATGCCGCTGCCATCGATTATTCGCATGCCGCGGACGGCTATATCATGGCACGCTACTTCGGAAGCTCCCCAAAGGTCAAGATGCAGATCAAGGGGCCGGATCATGTGACCTACACCTACAATCTGATCAGCAGCAATTTTGTCGCATTCCCGCTGTCGGCAGGGGACGGCAGCTATGATGTCGCCATTTATGAGAACATTTCCGGGACCAGCTACCTGACCTGCCTTACAACGCAGATTTCCGTCACTCTCACCAGTGAGTTCGGGCCATACCTTTACCCCAACCAATACTGCAGCTTTTCCGCGGACAGCGAGACGGTGGCGAAGGCCTCCGAGCTTGCAAAGGGAGCTGCCTGCGATCTGGATGTGGTGTCCGCGGTCTACAATTACATCATCTCCTCCATCACCTACGATTACGACAAGGCATCGACCGTCCCCAGCGGTTATACCGCAGATGTGGACGAGATTTTGGAAAAGGGCACAGGCATCTGTCTGGATTACGCGGCAGTCATGACCAGCATGCTCCGCAGCCAGCGCATTCCCACCCGCCTTGAGGTCGGCTATGCCGGGGATGCCTATCATGCGTGGATCAGTACATACATCACCGACATCGGATGGGTGAACGGAATCGTGGAATTTGACGGCAAGAGCTGGGAACTGATGGATCCCACCTTTGCCGCCAGCAGCAGCGAAAAAGAATTGCGGAAGTTTATCGGCGACGGCAGCAACTACGTCGTGAAATATATGTATTGATAAAGGAGTATTACCTATGCGTCAAAAACGTTTATCCAATCAGGAAATCGCTTCCTTCTGCGGTCAGACCGCCATGCTGTTTCAGGCGGGCATCGCCCCCGTGGAGAGCATGCACATTCTGTTGAACGACAGCACCTCCGGGGAGGGACGGCAGATTATCGAAACCATTCTGAACACCTGCAGACAGGGTGAATCCTTCTCAAAGGCGCTTGCCTCCGCAGATGTGTTCCCGGACTATGTCCTGCGCATGATCGCCATCGGCGAGGAATCCGGCAATCTGGATGATGTCATGCAGTCCCTTGCAGACTACTACGAACGTGAGGACTCCATCTCGGACAGCATACGCAGTGCCGTCACCTACCCCTTTATCATGATCGGCATTATGATGCTGGTCATCTTCGTACTTCTGGGCAAGGTAATGCCCATCTTCAATCAGGTATTCATACAGCTCGGAAGTGAAATGAGCGGTCTGTCGGCATCCCTGTTAAGGCTGGGCAATTCCCTGAACCGCTATTCCCTTGTCATTCTGCTTATCCTGATTGTGCTGGTGCTTTTATATTTTCCTGCCACCAAGACCAAGGCAGGCAGAAGGCTGACCCGGAGATTCCTGTCCGCCTTCCCTCTTACCAGAGGCTTTTATGCCAAGCTTGCCGCCGCCCGCTTTGCGGGAGGCATGGCGCTCACCATCAGCAGCGGCATGGACACCTTCACCAGCCTTGATATGGTTTCCGAGCTTACCGAGCACAAGGGAATGCAGGAGAAAATAGCTGCCTGCAAAAAATCTATCGAGGACGGTGCAAACTTTTCGGAGGCACTGACCTCCTCCGGCATTTTCTCAAACCTTTATTCCCGCATGGTGGCGGTCGGCTTCAAGACCGGCTCCATCGACACGGTCATGCAGAAGATTGCCGACAACTACGATAAGGAAACGGAACAAAAGATCCGCTCCATCATCTCCATTCTGGAGCCCACGCTGGTCATCATCCTCTCCCTGATCGTTGGAATGGTTCTGATGTCCGTTATCTTCCCCCTGATGGGAATCATGTCCAGCATCGGCTGAGAATGGAGCGTTACATGAGTATTTACCGCAATCGATTTGAACGCAATACACGTATATCCCCGGCACGGCTGCCGGTGCTTCTCTCCGTCGCTGCATTCGCGTGCCTGTTCTTTCTTTTTTTGAACGGCATCCGCTCCGTCTCCGCAACCACGCTTGAAAAGGAGCAGCAGAGTCTGGAGAATGCCCTGCAGCGCAGCATCACGCAGTGCTACGCCGTGGAGGGCACCTACCCGCCCAGCCTTTCCTATCTTGAGGAGCACTATGGTCTTACCTACAACAAGGATCGCTTTTTTGTGGACTATCAGCCCATCGGCTCCAACATCATGCCGGACGTAACGGTACTGTCCAGAACAGGAGGCACCCGATGAAGCGAAGAACAGAAGAGCCCGGCAGACATATCGTTGACATTCTTTTTGTGCTTGCTCTTTTTGCCGTGTTTGCCGCCTCCGCGCTGATGCTTGTCATTATTGGCGCCAATGTGTACCAGCAGACCGTATCGGACATGGACACTCACTACGCGGAGCGGACTGCCTATGCCTATGTCTCGGAAAAGCTGCGCCAGAACGACACGGCGGACGCAGTCTCCATCGGACAGCTGGACGGCGTACCCGCACTGATCCTGACCGAAGAAATCAATGGGGAGTCTTTCTGTACTTACCTCTATTTATACGACGGCTATCTGAAGGAGCTCTTTGTGCGAAAGGATTCCTTTTCGGGTGACAATATCCTTACTGCCGGGCAAAACATCCTTCCGCTCTCCTCCTTTTCCGTAGAATATGCGGGCGACCGTCTGGTGAAGCTCTCCATGGACACGGGAAGCGGACATGTCATGACCCTTTACGCCGCACTTTACGCCGATTACTCATAAGGGAGATTTGAGCTATGAATGCATCAAAATCCGGCTCCTTTTTGATGGAGCTGATTCTTTCCATATTGTTCTTTTCCGTTGCCAGCGCTGTCTGCATACAGCTCTTTGCAAAGGCACATCTGCTGGATCAGAAAACCGGCTATCAGAATCAGGCGGTGATCTGGGCAGAAAATCTTGCCTCCCTCTGGCAGGCGGAAAACGGGGATCTCTCCATTGTGCGGGACACCCTCTGCGCCGATTATGCCGCCGCACCCGGCTCTGTGGTGCTGTCCGATTCCGGCAGTCTGCTCCTTGTCTACCTCGACAAAGACGGCATGCCCACCCCGGATGCAGAGCAGAGCGCTGCCTATGTGCAGCTTTCCAATAAAACAGAAGAAGCACAATCCCATATGCTGGCTGCCGGGCTGTGTTTCTACGCAGGGCAGGAGCCTTTCTATGAGATCACGCTTATACAGCATCTTCCGCTTGAAAGGGGGAATCTTGACCGATGAATACCGATAAACGACGTTTTAAAAAGATTTCCTTCGGAACCGGAACCGGTTCTGCCTCCATTCTCGTGATTTTTGTAATTCTCTGTCTGGTTTCCTTTGCCGCCCTGTCCATCGTCAGCGCAAATGCGGACTATAAGCTCAGCACAAAGGTATTGAACCGCACAACCGCATACTACGAGGCAGTCGGAAAAGCACAGTCGCTTCTGGCACAGTTGGATCAGACCCTCGCCGATGTCTTTTCGGAGTGTGAGGGGGAGGAGGCTTATTTCAATTCCGTCGGCAGAAGCAAATCCTTCGTGCTTCCCATCTCCGGCCTGCAATCCCTCGAGGTATCCGTCACCATCCTGTATCCCGTGTCGGATACAGATCATTTTTACCGCGTGGACGCCTTCCGCGTGGTCACCACCGGGGAGCTGGATTTCGATGATACCCTGAATCTGATGAAATAAAAAAAGTGACGAAAAAACCGCCGGAGCTGCTGCCCCGACGGTCTTTTTTATAATCTCTTATTCTTCTGTACTCTCTTCTGCGGTTTCTTCCACAGCTGCCTCTTCAGCAGTCTCCTCAAGTTCGGCATCCTGCGTCTCGATCATATCGTCTGCCTCGTCGGACAGATTGATCTCTGCATCCTCGTCGAAGTTGATCTCGTCAAATTCCTCATTGAGCTTATCCGTACTCAGATGCGTATTGCGGTATCTCTTCATACCGGTACCTACCGGAATCAGCTTACCGATGATCACGTTCTCCTTCAGACCGATCAGGGGATCTACCTTACCCTTGATTGCAGCCTCCGTCAGAACCTTCGTGGTCTCCTGGAAGGATGCTGCAGACAGGAAGGAGTTGGTTGCCAGCGCTGCCTTGGTGATACCAAGCATCATCTGCTTTCCTTCTGCGGGCTCCTTGCCTTCTGCGATCAGCTGCTTGTTGATCTCCTCATATTCCAGTACATCCACAGGCGTACCGGGCAGGAAATCCGTATCTCCGCTGTTCTCGATGCGAACCTTCTTAAGCATCTGACGAACAATGACCTCGATATGCTTATCGGCGATATCTACACCTTGCAGACGGTACACACGCTGTACCTCGCGGATCATGTAATCCTGTACGGCACGGATACCCTTGATCTTGAGCAGATCGTGAGGGTTCACGCTACCTTCTGTCAGCTCATCGCCGGCCTCCAGTACCTGTCCCTCCATCACCTTGATACGGGAACCGTAAGGAATCAGATATGCCTTGTTCTCTCCGGTCTCCTCATTGGTGATGATCACTTCACGCTTCTTCTTGGTATCGCGGATCTCTACCTTGCCGCCAAACTCTGCGATAATTGCAAGTCCCTTGGGCTTTCTTGCCTCGAACAACTCCTCTACACGGGGAAGACCCTGTGTAATATCGTCACCTGCCACACCACCTGTATGGAAGGTACGCATGGTAAGCTGGGTACCCGGCTCACCGATGGACTGTGCCGCAATAATGCCGACAGCCTCGCCGACCTGTACTGCCTCGCCGGTAGCCATGTTTGCGCCGTAGCACTTCGCGCAGATACCGTTCTGGCAACGGCAGGTAAGAATGGTACGGATCTTTACTTCCTCGATCGGCTCACCCTGCTCATTGACGCCAACGCTCAAGATCTTTGCAGCGCGGCTGGGCGTGATCATGTGGTTATGCTTTACAATTCTGTTGCCGTCTTTATCAAAAATGTCCTCGCAGGCAAAACGTCCCGTAATTCTGTCCTTCAGGCCTTCGATGGTTTCCTTGCCGTCCATGAATGCCTTTACATACATTCCGGGGATCTCGTCCTTGCCCTCAGAACAATCCATCTCTCTGATGGAAAGCTCCTGAGATACATCCACCATACGTCTGGTCAGATAACCGGAGTCGGCGGTACGAAGTGCGGTATCGGACAAACCTTTACGCGCACCGTGTGCGGACATGAAGTACTCCAGTACGTCAAGACCTTCACGGAAGTTTGACTTGATGGGCAGCTCGATGGTTCTACCTGTTGTATCTGCCATCAGACCACGCATACCGGCAAGCTGTTTGATCTGCTGATTGGAACCACGGGCACCGGAGTCAGCCATCATAAAGATGTTGTTGTACTTATCCAGTCCGCTGATCAGCTTATCGGTCAGCTCCTTATCCGTCTCGTTCCATGTCTCCACCACGGCACGGTATCTCTCCTCCTCCGTGATCAGACCACGTCTGAAGTTGGTGGAGATCTTGTCTACCGTTGCCTGTGCCTGTGCGAGCAGCTCCGGCTTTTCAGCGGGAACGGTCATGTCGGAAATGGAAACCGTCATTGCCGCACGGGTGGAATACTTGTAACCCATTGCTTTGATATAGTCAAGCACCTCTGCATTCTTGAATGCGCCGTGGGTGTTGATTACTTTTTCAAGGATCTGCTTCAATCCCTTCTTGTTTACCAGGAAGTCAACTTCCAGTTTCAGGAAGTTCTCGGGATCCGTTCTGTCCACAAATCCCAGATCCTGAGGCAGCACCTCGTTGAACAGGAAGCGTCCCAGCGTGGACTCCACATTACCGGTCACCACTTCACCGTCCTCTTTCACCTTGGAAACCCTTACCTTGATGCGGGTCTGCAGGGTGATAACCTGATTCTCGTATGCAAGAATCGCCTCATTTACGCTCTTGAAGAACTTGCCTTCTCCCTTGGCTCCGGGTCTCTCCTGTGTCAGGTAGTAGATACCCAGTACCATATCCTGAGTGGGCACTGCAACGGGACCACCGTCGGAGGGCTTCAACAGGTTGTTGGGGGAGAGCAGCAGGAAACGGCACTCCGCCTGTGCTTCCACTGACAGAGGAAGATGCACTGCCATCTGGTCTCCGTCGAAGTCTGCGTTGAACGCGGTACATACAAGGGGATGCAGCTTGATTGCCTTACCCTCTACCAGAATGGGCTCAAACGCCTGAATACCCAGTCTGTGCAGGGTTGGTGCACGGTTCAGCATAACAGGATGCTCTTTGATGACTTCCTCCAGCACATCCCACACGCTGGTATCCAGTCTCTCCACCAGCTTCTTGGCATTCTTGATATTCTGGCTGATGCCTCTTGCCACCAGCTCCTTCATCACGAAGGGCTTGAACAGCTCGATTGCCATCTCCTTAGGCAGACCGCACTGATAAATCTTAAGTTCAGGGCCAACCACGATAACGGAACGTCCGGAATAGTCCACACGCTTACCCAACAGGTTCTGACGGAAACGTCCGGATTTACCCTTCAGCATGTCGGACAGGGACTTCAATGCTCTGTTGCCGGGGCCGGTAACCGGTCTGCCTCTTCTGCCGTTATCGATCAGGGCATCCACAGCCTCCTGCAGCATTCTCTTCTCGTTGCGCACGATAATATCCGGCGCGCCAAGCTCAAGCAGTCTCTTCAGACGGTTGTTTCTGTTGATGATCCTGCGGTACAGATCGTTCAGATCCGAGGTTGCGAAACGACCTCCGTCCAACTGTACCATGGGACGCAGATCGGGCGGGATAACCGGGATCACATCCATGATCATCCACTCCGGCTTGTTTCCGGATTCCCTGAAAGCCTCAACCACTTCCAGTCTCTTGATGATACGTGCGCGCTTCTGACCGGTGGATTCCTTCAATCCGGTCTTAAGCTCAGCCGCTTCCTTCTCCAGATCAATCGCCTGCAGAAGCTCTTTGATCGCCTCGGCACCCATACCCACACGGAATTTGTTTCCCCATGTCTCACGGGCGTCCTGATATTCCTTCTCGGAAAGAATCTGCTTATACTCAAGGTTGGACTCACCTGCATCCAGCACAATGTAAGACGCAAAGTAAAGCACCTTCTCCAGCACTCTGGGAGACAGATCCAGAATCAGTCCCATTCTGCTGGGGATTCCCTTAAAATACCAGATATGGGAAACCGGAGCCGCAAGTTCGATATGTCCCATACGCTCTCTGCGGACGCTTGCCTTGGTCACTTCCACGCCGCATCGGTCACAGACAACGCCTTTATAGCGGATCTTCTTATATTTACCGCAATGACATTCCCAGTCCTTGCTGGGTCCGAAAATTCTCTCACAGAACAGACCGTCACGCTCCGGCTTTAAGGTTCTGTAATTGATGGTTTCCGGTTTCAGCACCTCTCCTCTTGACCACTCGCGGATCTTCTCCGGAGAAGCCAGACCGATCTTGATGGCATCAAATGTCATGGGCTGATACACTTCATTTTTTGTTTCTGACATCTATGGCACTCCCTTCCATGTCTTAATCTATTTAGAACTCGTCATCTCCTGCAAGGTCATCCTCGTCGAAATCACCGCTGTAATCATCCTCTGCGGAAACCAGCTCGCCGTCCTCGTCAAATTCCTGCTGCTGATAACCCAGATCACCCAGAGAATCCTTCTCAAAGTCGTCGTAGTTCTTTCTGTCGCCCTCTATCTCGTAGCGGTAATCCGTGTCACCGTAATCAACGGTCTCCATGATCTCCACCTCAGTCTGATCCTCACGCAGTACGCGTACATCCAGACCAAGTGCCTGCAGCTCCTTCAACAATACCTTGAAGGACTCAGGAATGCCGGGCTCAGGAATGTTGTCACCCTTAATGATCGCCTCGTATGTCTTCACACGGCCTACCACATCATCAGACTTCACGGTCAGAATCTCCTGCAGAGTGTAGGATGCGCCGTATGCCTCCAGCGCCCAAACCTCCATCTCACCGAAACGCTGTCCGCCGAACTGAGCTTTTCCGCCCAGAGGCTGCTGCGTTACGAGGGAGTACGGGCCGGTAGAACGCGCATGGATCTTATCGTCTACCAGATGGTGCAGTTTCAGATAATGCATGTGTCCGATGGTTACGGGGCCGTCAAAATACTCGCCGGTACGTCCGTCGCGCAGTCTGACTTTTCCGTCTCTTGAGATGGGCACGCCCTTCCAGAGCTTTCTGTGCCCCTTGTTCTCGGAGAGATACTGCATTACCTCGGGAAGCAATTCCTCGCCATGTCTGCTTGTAAAGGTATCGCCGCTCCACTCCTTGCCGTCCGCAGTGAGCGTCCTGCCCTTCGCCTTCCAATCAGCGGCCTCTTCCTCGTCAAACGGAAGATTTACATAATCGTTGGCAAGATCCAGCGTATCCATAATGTCTTTCTCGTTTGCACCGTCGAACACGGGCGTTGCAACGTTGAAGCCAAGTGCCTTTGCTGCCAGAGAAAGGTGAATCTCCAATACCTGTCCAATGTTCATACGGGAAGGCACGCCCAGAGGGTTCAGCACAATGTCAAGCGGGCGTCCGTTGGGCAGATAAGGCATATCCTCCACGGGAAGCACACGGGAAACAACACCCTTGTTACCGTGACGGCCTGCCATCTTATCGCCGACGGAGATCTTTCTCTTTTGTGCAATGTAAATGCGGACTGCCTGATTTACGCCGGGTGAAAGCTCATCGCTGTTCTCCCTTGTAAATACCTTTGCATCCACAACAATACCGTATTCGCCGTGAGGCACCTTCAGGGAGGTATCCCTCACCTCTCTTGCCTTCTCACCGAAAATTGCCCTGAGCAGGCGCTCCTCAGCGGTCAGCTCCGTCTCACCCTTCGGCGTTACTTTTCCTACCAGAATATCACCGGCACGCACCTCAGCACCGATACGCACGATACCTCTGTCATCCAGATCCTTCAGCGCATCATCACCGACGCCGGGAACATCCCTTGTGATCTCCTCGGGTCCGAGCTTCGTGTCACGGGCCTCTGCCTCGTACTCCTCAATGTGTACGGAGGTATATACATCATCCTGAACCAGTCTCTCGGAAAGCAGAACTGCATCCTCGTAGTTGTAACCTTCCCAGGTCATAAATCCGATCAGCGGGTTCTTGCCCAGTGCAAGCTCTCCCTCTGAGGTGGAGGGACCGTCCGCCAGAACCTGACCCTCTGCAACATGGTCGCCCTTGAACACGATGGGCTTCTGGTTGTAGCAGTTGGACTGGTTGCTTCTTGTAAACTTGGTAAGGTGGAACTCTTCCTTCTCCCCATCATCATAGGTCAGCTTGATCAGATTGGAAGAAACATAATCAACCGTACCGGCCTTTCTTGCCAGCACGCATACGCCGGAGTCAACCGCAACCTTGGTCTCCATACCGGTTCCCACCACAGGCGCCTCCGTCATCAGAAGAGGCACTGCCTGACGCTGCATGTTGGAACCCATCAGCGCACGGTTTGCATCGTCGTTCTCAAGGAAGGGAATCAGTGCCGTTGCCACTGAGAACACCATCTTGGGCGATACGTCCATGTAATCGAACATCGCCTTGGGATACTCCTGCGTCTCCTCACGGTAACGACCGGAAACGGAATTTCTCACGAAATGTCCCTCCGCATCCAACGCTTCGTTTGCCTGTGCTACATGGTAGTTGTCTTCCTCGTCCGCTGTCATGTATACAACGTCCTCGGTAACGCGGGGATTTGTCGGGTCTGTCTTGTCGATCTTGCGGTAAGGAGCCTCCACAAATCCATATTCATTGATTCTTGCATAGCTTGCAAGAGAGTTGATCAAACCGATGTTGGGACCTTCGGGGGTCTCAATGGGACACATTCTTCCGTAATGGGAGTAATGTACGTCACGCACCTCGAATCCGGCACGATCTCTGGAAAGACCGCCGGGACCCAATGCGGAAAGACGTCTCTTGTGGGTCAGCTCACCCAGCGGGTTGTTCTGATCCATAAACTGGGACAGCTGGGAAGATCCGAAGAATTCCTTCACCGCCGCAGTTACAGGCTTGATGTTGATCAGCGCCTGCGGGGAAATCTCCTCAGCGTCATGTGTGGTCATTCTCTCTCTGACCACTCTCTCCATTCTGGAAAGACCGATGCGGTACTGGTTCTGCAAAAGCTCACCCACCGCACGGATACGTCTGTTGCCCAGATGATCGATATCATCATCATTTCCCAGCCCGTACTCCAGATGCATATTATAATTGATGGAAGCGAAAATATCCTCTCTCGTAATGTGCTTCGGAACCAGCTCATGCACATTCTTCCTGATTGCCTCTGCAAGCGCCTCGGGATCCTCGGAGAACTCCTCCAGAATCTGTGCCAGAACAGGATAGTAAACCAGCTCCGTCACACCCAGCTCTCTGGGGTTGCAGTCCACGAAATGGCGAAGGTCTACCATCATATTGGAAAGAACCTTCACATTTTTCTCCTCGGTCTGGACATACACAAAAGGAACTGCTGCGTTCTGGATCTCATCAGCCAGCTCTGCGGTCAGCTTGGTACCTGCCGCTGCAAGCACCTCTCCTGTGGACGGATCCACGGCGTCCGCAGCCAGAATCTGATGGCGTACACGATTGCGCAGCGCCAGTTTCTTGTTGAATTTATATCTGCCGACTTTAGCCAAATCATATCTTCTGGGGTCGAAGAACATGGCATTGATCAGGCTTTCCGCACTCTCCACGCTCAGAGGCTCACCGGGACGGATCTTTTTGTATAACTCTAACAGACCCTCCTGATAATTCTCAGCAGTGTCCTTGGAAAAGCTTGCCTCGATCTTGGGCTCATCGCCAAACAGCTCCCTGATCTCATCGTTGGTTCCGATGCCGAGCGCGCGGATCAACACCGTAATGGGAACCTTTCTGGTTCTGTCCACGCGCACATAGAACACATCGTTGGAGTCCGTCTCGTACTCCAGCCATGCGCCACGATTGGGAATTACGGTACAGGAAAACAGCTTTTTACCGATCTTATCATGTCCGATCGCATAATAGATGCCGGGGGAACGAACCAACTGGCTGACGATTACACGCTCTGCACCGTTAATCACGAAAGTACCCGTAGCCGTCATCAAAGGCAGGTCGCCCATGAAGATCTCATGCTCGCTGATCTCCTCTTTTTCCTTGTTGTAAAGACGAACCTTCACCTTCAGGGGAGCTGCGTATGTGGCATCCCTCTCCTTGCATTCCTCAATAGAATACTTCACATCGTCTTCACACAATTCAAAGTCCACAAATTCCAGGCTCAAGGAACCGCTGTAATCTGCAATCGGAGAGATGTCGTCGAATACCTCTTTCAGACCTTCCTTCAGAAACCACTGATAAGAATCCTTCTGGACCTCGATCAGATTGGGCATCTCCAAAACCTCTTTTTGTCGTGAATAACTCATACGTTTGTTCTTGCCTGCGGCAATAGGACGTATTCTGTTCTTTTCCATTGACATTTCACCCCGTTCTTATATGATATTGACCCTATTATATCGGTGTTTTCATACTCAAATAGACATAACACACCACAATAGTGCATCATCCATATTACTACAAATTGGAAGCACCGTCAAGATTTTTTTGAGCAAAAGCAAAAACGCTGTAAGACTCCCGCGAATGCAGGACGCCCTACAACGTCTTGTTTTTGAATCAATCTGTCTGCACGGATTACTTCAGGGTAACCTTTGCGCCAACCTCTTCCAGCTTCTTCTTGATGTCCTCGGACTCTTCCTTGGAAGCGCCTTCCTTTACCATCTTAGGAGCGCCGTCAACAAGATCCTTAGCTTCCTTCAGGCCAAGACCGGTGATCTCACGAACAACCTTGATAACCTTAACCTTCTCAGCGCCAACCTCGGTCAGCTCTACGTTGAACTCGGTCTTCTCTTCCTCTGCGGCACCTGCGCCTGCACCTGCTGCTGCAACAACAACGCCTGCTGCTGCGGAAACGCCGAACTCCTCTTCACATGCTTTTACTAAATCGTTCAATTCCAATACTGTCAACTCTTTGATTGCGTCAATCAGTTCCTGAGCTGTTAACTTAGCCATTTTTATTACCTCCGTTATTTGATAGTTGATAAATGTTCTTTGTTATCTGTTACCTGAATTATTCCTCTGTTGCGGGTGCCTCTTCTGCAGGGGCTTCCTCAGCTGCTGCGGGTGCCTCCTCAGCTGCTGCAGGTGCTTCGCATGCGGAAGCGCCGCCTTTTTCTGCGAGCTGATTCATAACACGGGCAAAATTGGTGATCGGGGACTGCAGACTTCCAAGCAGCTTGGAAATAAGCTCGTCTCTGGAAGGAATGCTTGCGATGTTCGCAATGCCTGCCGCATCGTATACAGTACCTTCTACAACGCCGCCCTTGATCTCCAGCTTGTCAGCGGTCTTTGCAAAGTTTGCAAGGATTCTTGCGGGTGCGGTAGCATCCGTAGTGGAAACTGCCATTGCGCTGGGGCCTTCCAGATACCGGGAGAGACCTTCAAGCTCTGTTCCCTTGAACGCAAAGTTCATCATGGTATTCTTGTAAACCTTGTAAGTCACGCCTGCCTCGCGCAATGCGCGGCGGAGCTGTGTATCCTGCTCTACAGTAAGACCTCTGTGGTCAACCAGAACGACGGACTGTGCGCCCTGAATGCGTTCGGAAATCTCCTGTACAACAGGCTGTTTCAATTCAACCTTTGCCATTTCTCTTTACCTCCTTTTAGATTTATGGGATTTCTCCCTGCCGATAAGGAGTACGTTCTTAAATAAGAAAATGCCTTCCTGAAGACAGGAAGGCATAGAAGTCTTAACGAAAAACCCTTTCCTCGGTAGGTGCTCTGCTTACCCCGTACATGGGACCTACTGTCTTCGGCAGTTATCAGAATACCACAGGCTTTCCGGCCTGTCAAGCACTCTTATTGATTTTAGTATTTGGCAACGCTTACTCTCACGCCCGGGCCCATGGTGGTGGTCAGAGTAATGCTCTTCAGATACTGTCCCTTCAGTGCTGACGGCTTCGCCTTTACAATTGCATCCATCAGAGCGTTGAAGTTCTGGGAGAGCTGCTCATCTGTGAAGGAAGCCTTTCCTACCGGAACATGAATGATGTTTGCCTTGTCAAGTCTGTACTCGATCTTACCGGCTTTGATATCATTCACTGCCTTTGTAACATCCATGGTTACGGTGCCAGCCTTAGGGTTGGGCATCAGTCCCTTAGGTCCGAGTACCTTACCGAGACGTCCCACAACGCCCATCATGTCAGGGGTTGCAACTACAACATCAAAGTCAAGCCAGCCTTCATTCTGGATCTTCGGAATCAGCTCCTCGCCGCCTACGAAGTCAGCGCCTGCTGCCTCTGCCTCTGCTACCTTGTCTCCCTTTGCAAATACCAGAACCTTAACGGTCTTACCGGTTCCGTTGGGAAGCACTACGGCGCCACGGATCTGCTGCTCGGCATGACGTCCGTCGCAGCCTGTTCTGATGTGAACCTCTACGGTCTCATCGAATTTTGCGGTTGCAGTCTTCTTTACCAGAGCCACTGCGTCAGCAGCTTCATATAAGGTTGCGCGATCTACCAGCTTGACAGCTTCGCTATATTTCTTACCATGCTTCATATTATAATCCTCCTATGGTTCTAACGACATTTCTGTCTCCCAATCTGTTTACAATTAGTCTTCTACTACAATACCCATGCTTCTTGCGGTTCCGGCGATCATGCTCATGGCAGCCTCAAGACTTGCGGCATTCAGATCCGGCATCTTCAGTTCTGCGATCTCCTGAACCTTTGCCTTGGAAATGGTAGCTACCTTGGTCTTGTTGGGAACGCCTGAACCGGACTTGATGTTGCATGCCTTCTTCAACAGTACTGCAGCAGGCGGAGTCTTCGTAATGAAGCTAAAGCTTCTGTCTGCATATACGGTAATTACAACAGGGATGATCACATCACCCTTATCTGCTGTTCTTGCGTTGAACTGCTTTGTAAATTCAACGATGTTCACGCCATGCTGTCCAAGTGCAGGACCAACAGGCGGAGCCGGTGTTGCCTTGCCGGCAGGAATCTGTAACTTGATGTATCCTTCTACTTTCTTTGCCATAACGGCACCTCCTATAATGTGGTAATCTGGCGTACCATACGGTACTCCCACGGTGCGTTCCGACCGGAACACACTTGTTGCTGCTATATTATCCGCCGGAATCCGCAGGCTCACGCCCTTGGCCCACCGGAAAATACCTGAACTAATTGAGCTTTCTTACCTCTGCAAAGCTGATCTCCACAGGCGTCTCCCTGCCGAACAGCTCCACATTGATGGTAGCGGTCTGCTTACCGTAATCCAGCTTCTGTACGATACCCACGGTATCCTTCCATACTCCGGCAACAACCGCAATGCTGTCGCCCTCGCCAAAGTCGATGGAAACATTCTCCATCTTGATTCCGAGAGGCTTCATCTCTGCCTCCGTGAGCGGCACCGGCTTGCTTCCCGGTCCGACAAACCCTGTCACGCCGCGCGTGTTGCGGACAACGTACCAGGTATCATCGTTCATCACCATATTGATCAGAACATAGCCCGGGAACATCTTTTTCTGAACCGTCTTCCTGGCGCCGTTCTTAATCTCCACAACATCCTGCATCGGAACTCTCACTTCAAGAATCTCTTCCGCAAGGTGCTTGTTGTTTTCGATCGTCTTCTCAATATTGGCTTTGACTTTGTTCTCATATCCGGAGTATGTATGCACTACATACCAATTTGCCTCTGCCATACAATCACCCTCGCCTTATAATGATGTCAAGAAGTTCACGCCATACTTAGCCACATAATCGATCATGGCGATCACAACTCCCAGGACTACTGAAATTGCAACGACTGCAACGGACTGTTTGAACATGGTCTCCTTATCCGGCCAAGTGATCTTCTTGCACTCGATCCGAACATTTTTGAAGAAGCCCTGCTTTTTTGTCTTTTCTGCTGAATCTGCCATTCCCTCTCCTTCCGGGCCAGTTATTACTTGGTCTCTTTGTGAATTGTATGAGTCTTGCAGAATCTACAATATTTCTTGGTTTCCATTCTGTCAGGATGTGTCTTCTTATCCTTCGTAGTATTGTAATTACGCTGCTTGCATTCTGTACATGCCAATGTAATCTTTGTACGCATCTTTCCACCTCCACGCGCTTTCTATTCTTTTCGTGTGCATAATTTTATGCATAAAAAAAAGACCTAAATCTCATCTCGCTTAGCTACTATAACACAGGTTCCGGCACTCCGTCAATGCTTTTCTTGTTTTTTTACAGTTTTTGCCTTAAATCTATTGCTCTTGCGTTTTTTCGGTGCTACAATGTTCTTATATAAATAGGTTTTTATGCCGATACCCTTAACAGAAATCATCCGATCGGATGCTAAACGGATTTTAGCACGGATGGCTGCTTATTTCAAGGAAGAAAGGAGGGGTCTCTTTGAGCAATGCTATTTTGACAAATGTCTACAATCATTATCTCACCGCGTATGCGCCCAAAAGCACCACGCAGTACGATACGCATAAAAAGAGTGAGCTTCGGAGCATCTACAATTCCATTGTCAAATTGAATAAGGAATCCCCCTGGTATCTTGAAACTACCAGCCGTTCGGCTCAGGAATACGCAGTGAACTTAAAGGAGAGTGCAAGGCTCTTTCACAATACCGTCGCCTCTCTGGGCGGTCTTGACGACAGTCAGGCGCTGGCAAAGAAGGCTGCTTACTCCTCCGATTCCGGTGTGATCGCCGCGACCTTTGTGGGCAGTACCGGTGACGACAGCCCCGTTCCCACGCTCAAGATGCAGGTGAACAGTCTGGCTACCTCTCAGGAAAACATGGGTACCTATCTTGCTGACGGCACGGTGGGACTGGCTCCCGATACCTATTCCTTTGATGTGTCCATCAATGACTTAAACTATGAATTTCAATTCAATATCAACGAAAATGATACCAACAAGGACGTACAGCAGCGCCTTGTGCGTCTGATCAACAATGCCGACATCGGGATTCAGGCACGGTTGGATGAGGGCAATGCCCGCAGCTCCATCCGGCTGTTCTCCCAGAACACCGGGCTTCCCGAAGGAAAGAGCGAGATCTTCCGCATCACGGACGACCGCACCAGCAAGACCTCCGGGGCAGTGGAGTATTTTGGTCTGGACTACATTTCCAGACAGCCTGCGAACTCTTCCTTCCTATTAAATGGGGAAGAACGCAGCACTTCCTCCAACACGTTCACCATCGGCAAAATGTACGAAATCGAATTGAAGGCGGTGAGTGCTCCCGATACGGAGGTCACCATCGGACTCAAGACGGACACTGAGTCCCTGACGGACAATGTCAGCGCTCTGATCGGCAGCTACAACACCTTCATCAGCACTGCATCCTCCTACCAGAGCAGCGAACGGCTGAGCGGAAGGCTCGTCCGGGAAATGAGCCGCATCGCCGCCCATTATCAAAGCTCCATGGAAAGCATGGGAATCCGGCTCGGCTCGGACAACACGCTCTCCATTGATGAGGCGTTGTTGAAAGAGTCCGCCTCCTCTTCCGACGGCTCTTTCTCGTACGACACACTGAAGGACTTTGCTTCCTCGCTGATCCGGAAGACCAATCAGGTCTCCCTTGACCCGATGAATTATGTCAGCCGTACCATCGTGGCATACAAAAATCCGGGACATAATTTTGCAAGCCCCTACGTCACAAGCGCATACAGCGGTATGATGTTCAACAGCTACTGCTAAGTTACTGCAGTAGCTGTTTTTTTGCCTCCCGATATTGCACCTGCGTTACCCCAAGCATGCTGCAGGCCTGTTCCAGCGAGCAGGAAACATTCTTCATCAGGTTTTCAATCCCGGTGACAAGCTGTCCCGCCCTTCCTTTTGCAATCCCTTTTTCCACACCTTTTCTTGTATACTGGTCAAACAGTTCGCACATGGTAACCTCATCCTCCTCCCTGATACACATTTCTTCCAGCATATGCTCCGTATCGCTCACATTGCTCTCGCCGCCCAGCACCCGGATCATTTTGATCAGGGCAGCCTTATGCACAATTTTGCGATCCGATCTGTAGGCTGCTCCCTCCGCAAGATAGTCCACCACGATGCGCATATCGCTTTTGAACAGACAGCGGACGCTTTCCGGCAGATGGCGCATCTCCCACATATTCAGCTTCATGTCATCAACATACCGTCGGCACGCCCTCGCGTGCTCGCTTTGTCCCAGCATCTCATGGAGACCGGGCGCCTGCCGCCACCTCTGTCTGCCCCAGTAGAGCACCATCTCCACCACCGGATAGATCCGCGTCTGCCTGTGTAAATACTGTTCTCTGTACGCGCCGCCCACATACCCGGCTTTCCTTAGAAGCATCCTTCTGTCGATCCGGGTCTGGTTGGCAAACAGATACACGCCGCGTACTTCGCCCTCACATATTTCATATTGAGCCGCATCTTCAAGCTGATTACGCAATCCGTCTTTTGAAACATACAGACTTTCTGTCGGCGAGGAGAGTAGATGTCTGCTCTGTACCCGTTCTTCCCCTTCAAACAGCAGAACATTGATCACGTCCGCCGCAATATCCGGAAAGGACAAGAAAGCCTTCGTCACAAGGTCATTGTTCTCTCTCTTCATTTTTTCTCCGTTCTCACAAAGCAGAAAAGGAGAAATCCGCATTCCCGTTTCCGCCCTTTTTCATTGAATCATCGGCGATTTGCCGGGAAATGCACTCAAAGAGGCGGGTCAGAATTGACCCTCTGTGCATGACATGTGATTCCTTTGATATAAAAATTGTAGCACAAAGCTATGCCGTTTTCAACAAAATCAACCAAAAAGGTCTCCGTCCGCAAGATAAGCCAGTCTTGATCGATAAGTTGGAGAAAGAAGATCAAGATTTGATCCGGAAATATTATCCAGAATTATTTAAATAGTTGGTTTATGAAAAAGATTACCGTTGTTAGTTTAGCTCTTTGCTCCTTTCTTTTTGGGGGAGATCTCTTCTCCGTAAAGGCGCAAATCCCAGAGAAGTTCACATTGCCTACCCCATGGACAGAGGAGGCATTGAAGGCTGAGATTCCTTTACCGGAATATCCGCGTCCGCAGATGGTGCGTTCGGAATGGTTGAATCTGAATGGTATATGGGATTATATGGGAGGAAAAGACCTGCTCGATCCTGTTACGGCGACCACTCCTCCAGCCTTTCCCGCGAAAGTAGAAAAGATACGTGTGCCGTATCCTCCGGAATCGGAATTATCCGGTATAGCTCGTGGGGGTGATACTTGTCTGTGGTATAAGCGTAGCTTCTCTGTTCCTCAAGCATGGAAGGGCAGGCATGTATTGTTGAATTTTGGGGCTGTAGATCGGATCTCGTCTGTGTTTGTCAACGGTAAGAAGGTGGGTACCCATACGGGAGGGTACGATGCTTTTAGTTTAAATATTACTGATTATTTGAAATCCGGTGAAAATGTCCTTGTGGTAGGTGCTTATGATCCTAACGACGGTCGGGCCGCTTCGGGCAAGAACGGCTCACGTGGAGATTATATTTTTACCTCCGGTATCTGGCAAACCGTTTGGCTTGAACCGGTAGAGAAACAATATATTTCTCAGATTAAGCTAGTGCCCGATTTAAAAAATAATCGGTTGGAAGTAATTGCTTATACGGAGGATAAGGAGTTAAAGGTAACGGCTATCGCGGATAATGGTACTTCAGAGGTGGCAAGAACCGAAGGAAATTCCAATATGAGTTTTTACTTGCCTATCCGGGAACCCCGTCTATGGAGTCCAGATGATCCTTTCTTGTATGGTTTGAAATTACAGTTGAAAGATCGAAAGGGTGAGATAATAGATGAGGTATCTTCTTATTTTGGTATGCGTTCTGTTAGTATGGGAAAGGTAGATGGTGTGCTTCGGCCTTTATTGAACGGGGAGTTTGTTTTCCATATCGGTCTTTTAGATCAAGGTTATTGGCCCGATGGCGCATTTACCGCTCCTACCGACAAGGCTTTGTTATATGATATAGAACTGGCGAAACGTGCGGGTTTTAATGTAATACGCAAGCATATCAAAGTAGAGCCTCAACGTTGGTATTATCATTGTGATAGGCTTGGCTTGATGGTTTGGCAAGATATGCCGAATCTTTGGGAGCCTGATGGTGAGGATTCCGTGGCGGTTCGTAAACAGTTCCGTGACGAATTGAAAGTGATGATCGACCAACACGTCAGCTCGCCTTCTATCGTGATGTGGGTTCCGTTTAATGAGAATTGGGGAGCCTTTGAAGCGACAGACATCACAGCTTGGGTGAAAAAGTACGATCCGAATCGTTGGGTAAACGGTATGTCGGGATATAATTACGCTCCGGGCTATCGTAAGGCTTATGGAGATCCCGGAAATGGAGATTTCGTGGATATGCATCATTATGGCAAGATCGAGCCTAAGGCGATCCCCCGTCCCGATGATAAACGTGCTGCGTCCCTTGGCGAATTCGGAGGAAAAGGTCTATTTGTGCGTGGGCATATGTGGCCTGTACGCAATGACGCTTATGAGATGATGTTGAATAGAGAAATTTTGACCGATACCTATGTATTAATGCTTACTGAGCTAGAGCAGATGATAAACTATTTCGGACTAAGCACGGCCATCTATACGCAGACTACAGATGTGGAACATGAGATAAACGGCTTGGTCACTTATGACCGAAAGGTGGAAAAGATAGATATGGAGAAGGTTAAATACATTAATCAAGAGGTAATCGAATGTACACGGGCAAAATAAAGAATACCTAGTTAAGTTTATGGGAGTGTCCTCGGAAAAGGACACTCCTTTTTTATATATTTGGGCATCTTATTTTTCATGTTATAAAAAGGTTGGTAGATGAAAAAAATCGTTGTTGCTTCCGATTCATTTAAAGGCTCAGTATCTTCTATTGAAGTGGCTGAATGTGCCGAGTTGGCGATCCATAAGGTCTTTCCGGATTGCGAGGTCGTGAAAATCCCGGTTGGGGATGGGGGAGAAGGTACCGTGGAGACTTTAATTACGGCGATGGGTGGAGAAGTCGTATCTTGTGTCGTACATGATCCGTTGATGAGATCGGTCGAGGCCACTTATGGGATACTGGGAGATAATCGTACGGCGGTTATCGAGATGGCGACGGCGAGTGGTCTTACGTTAGTGCCTGTGTCGGAGCGTAATCCCTTGAGAACAACGACGTATGGAACCGGAGAGTTGATAAAAGACGCTATGGATCGTGGTTGCCGGGATTTCTTGATAGGAATAGGAGGAAGCGCAACGAATGACGGAGGAACCGGTATGTTGCAGGCCTTGGGTTTTCGTTTTCTTGATAGAAACGGGAATGAGCTGGGATTGGGTGGGCAGATCCTTAATCAGATTTATGAGATAGATTGCTCAAGGGCATTATCGCAATTGCGGGAAACTTCATTTACCATAGCCTGCGATGTGAATAACCCTTTTTATGGTGAGAAAGGGGCGGCGTATGTCTTTGCCCGCCAAAAGGGAGCGGACGACGCTATGGTCCGTTTGCTGGATGAAGGCTTGCGAAATTTTGCGGAAGTCATAAAAAGAACGGGACGAATAGAGATAGACGACATTCCGGGTGCGGGAGCCGCAGGTGGTTTAGGTGGAGGATTTGTCGCTTTCCTAAAGGCTGAACTTAAACCCGGTATCCAGATGGTTCTGGATGCCTTGCGTTTTGATGAATGTATACGGGGGGCGGATCTAATTATTACGGGAGAAGGTAAACTGGATAAACAGACTTGCATGGGAAAGACCCCATGCGGAGTATTGCAGGCAGGCATGAGACAGGGTATCCCGGTTATCGTAATGGGTGGTTCCGTAGAGGAGGTAGAGGCGCTTAATAAATCCGGGTTTCTGGCGGTCTTGCCACTTCTTCCTTATCCGGTTTCCTTGGAGCAGGCGATGGATAAGGATTTCACCTGCCGGAATATTGGGCGTGCCTTGGAACAACAATTGCGTGTAATCCATTACTATATGAATCACTAACACATGGGTATAATGAGTGCATGGGGAGCTTTTATCGGATTATTAGTGTCGATTTTCTTGATTATAAGAAAGGTATCGCCAGTCTATAGCCTTATTTTAGGGGCATTAGTAGGAGGATTATTAGGGGGTGTGTCGTTGCCGGAAACGATCTCTTTAATGATCAGTGGAGTAAATGACGTAACTCCGGCCGTCATTCGGATCTTGACGGCGGGAGTATTGTCGGGGATATTGGTGAAAACAGGTGCGGCGGCTTCTATCTCCAATACGATCATTTATAGATTGGGAGAACGGCATGTGTTTTTTGCGCTCGCTTTCGCTACGATGTTGCTGACGGCTATTGGAGTGTTTATTGATGTTGCTGTTATTACGGTGGCTCCGATTGCGTTGAGTATCGGCCGGAAACTGGCGGTTCCCCGGGGTAGCCTTTTGTTGATGATGATCGGTGGAGGAAAATGTGGCAATATCATTTCTCCGAATCCGAATACGATTATCGCCGCTGAGAATTTTCATGCGGATTTGTACTCTGTCATGTATGCGAACTTGATCCCGGCGTTGGTTGGCTTGTTGTTTACGGTATATGTCATAGGCCGTTTCTTACCCCGGCAAAATGGATTTTATGCGAACGAGGAGATAGATAACCTGCAAGCGGATCTCCCCTCCTTCGCCTCTAGCATGGTCGCTCCGGTAGTGACGATCCTACTGCTGTCGTTTCGCCCTTTATTCCATGTGGCGATCGATCCGATGATAGCCTTGCCCGTTGGAGGAATCGTTGGGATTCTGGCGATGAGGAAATGGTCATTGATTACGGACAGCCTCTCGTATGGACTCAAGAAGATGTCGAATGTCTCGATCCTGTTGGTCGGGACAGGCACTATAGCGGGAGTGATCAAGGCTTCCTCTATCAAGGATGTTTTATTAGATGCGTTATCGCATACGAATATGGGAGAGCTTTTATTGGCTCCGGTTTCCGGCGTATTGATGTCTGCCGCTACAGCCTCTACTACAGCCGGAGCGACAGTTGCCTCTTCGTCATTCGCGGATATTATTATCGCCGCCGGTATCAGTGGTGTCTGGGGAGCCGCTATGATTAATTCCGGTGCTACCGTGCTTGATCATTTGCCGCATGGATCGTTCTTCCACGCTACTGGTGGGGTAGCGGATATAAGCATTCGTGAGCGGTTGAGGCTGATTCCTTATGAGACCGCGATCGGCGCTATTTTGGCCGTTGGGACTATAATTGCTTATCTTACCGTGAATTAATTCTTTTCGTGATAAGGCTTAGTGTTTTCGTTTTGGAGTTATTCCCGAGTGTATTGGTCTACCTTGGATTTACGGTCATACAGATCGCATTTAGCCAGCATGGGTTGTCCGGCTTGCGCTATGTCTCGAAGGAGTGGTTACAGCGGATCGGCACGTATATGAAATGGCAATCC
>ENA-ORNF01000874-ORNF01000874.1-human-gut-metagenome-genome-assembly--contig:-NODE-874-length-28981-cov-5.263915_pt1 | contig 28981 bp, 23 predicted proteins | sample MGYA00242110_ERZ509012 | MGnify/ENA primary metagenome ERZ509012 (study PRJEB26280, sample SAMEA2338714) | human gut metagenome | biome: human gut; feature: human-associated habitat; material: faeces...
ACGACTTCAAATCTTATCCAGCCCCTTTGTAAATTTCAGCCAGTAATATTTCAGCGGATTCGTATATTTCAGCTGCTTCCACGGGCGGCTCTGATGCGGACGGTGAATCACCGGCAGCGACGTAAACAAGTAGTTATGCAGTCCGTGCGCCACCGATTCATGCGAAATCGTCACATCAAACCAATTTTTTTCAGGGTTCAGTTCCTCAAACGAGTAAGCCGCCAGCAAGCGCGGCGTCAGCAGCGAGCAGCAAAAGCTACAATGCTTTTTCACGTCGACCACCCGGTTCTCCAAGCCCTTGGCATAAAGGTACGGGTAGTTGATAGCCCCATTATCGTCCACCGTCACCGAAGCCGCGATGCCACAGTCAGGCCGCTGCAAGGCCCCATCGTACAAGTCCTGCAGCGTATTTTCAGCCACGATAACGTCACTTTCCACAATCAGCAGCCCCGCATCCGCCTCCAGCGCCTCGCGCTGCGTTTTTTGCAGTACCAGCAAATAGTTAGGCGACGGGTGCGACGTCAAGTCGCACAGATTCACCAGTTCAAAGCCCAATTCCCGTGCCGCAGCCGTCAGCCGCGCCGTATTTTCAGGCGTTGAAAAATCATTGTAAATCGTGTATTTATACGGAACCGAGAGTTTCGACGCCTTGATAGCCCTCACCGTTTCGAGGGTAGAATCAATCGAGTCCTTCACCGGCGTGATAATGTGTAAACCTTTCATGAAAATCAGAGATATAAAATATAACAGTCAAACGGGTCGTGCCCCCTCCCTCAGCAGAGAACGCCCAACCCGCCACACAGCGTAAAGGCAAACATTGAACCACGGCCTGACGCAAGCCAGAGCCCGCAAACAGCCATTCATAGCCCAACAGCCCAATTTCGCTTAAGCAAAAGTAAGCATTATCAACGAAAAATGCCTACCTTTGCTCATGTAAACTGCCCCAATCGGCAATAAAACACAGAATAACACACTGTCATGACAGAAAATTATAGTTTGAGCCACCTGAAGGAACTCGAAGCCGAGTCCATTCACATCATCCGCGAAGTGGCAGCGGAGTTTGAAAATCCCGTAATGCTCTATAGCATTGGCAAGGACTCCAGCGTCATGGTACGTTTGGCCGAAAAAGCCTTTGCCCCCGGTCGTCCCCCCTTCCCCTTGATGCACATCGACTCCAAGTGGAAGTTCAAGGAAATGCTTGAGTTCCGCGACTGGTATGCCAAGGAACACGGCTGGAACCTCATTGTCGAAAGCAACATGGAAGCCTTTCATGCCGGCGTAGGCCCCTTCACCCACGGTTCGAAGGTACACACCGACCTGATGAAGACCCAGGCCCTGCTCCACGCCCTCGACAAGCACAAGTTCGACGCCGCCTTTGGCGGAGCCCGCCGCGACGAAGAAAAGAGCCGCGCCAAGGAACGCATCTTCTCCTTCCGCGACCAATTCCACCAGTGGGACCCCAAGAACCAGCGTCCCGAGTTGTGGGACATCTACAACGCCCGCGTTCACAAAGGTGAGAGCATCCGCGTATTCCCCCTGTCAAACTGGACCGAGCTCGACATTTGGCAATACATCCGTTTGGAGAACATCCCCATCGTTCCCCTTTACTTTGCCAAGGAACGCCCCACTGTCATGATGGACGGCCAGATCATCATGCCCGACGACGACCGCCTGCCCGAACAGTACCGCGACCAGATTGAGATGCGTAAAATCCGTTTCCGCACCTTAGGTTGCTGGCCCCTCACCGGAGCCATCGAGAGCGAAGCCGACACCATCGAAAAGATTGTCGAGGAAATGATGACCACCACGAAGAGCGAACGCACCACCCGCGTCATCGACTTCGACCAGGATGCTTCGATGGAGCAAAAGAAACGCGAAGGCTACTTCTAATAGCCCCTCCATCGCCCCTCTCCAGCTTGTCATTTCCCCAAAAGTAAAAGTGCCCAAAGCCCTGCGTCACATCCTCAGCGGTGTGCCTCAGGGCTTTGGTGTTTTTTGTAGCACGCTTCTTTCCCCATTTGCCCCACCTCCCGTTCCCGATTCCGCGCCTCTGTGTGTTAACGCTTTTTTAGTTGAAACTAGCTCGGAACTAATTCGAACAAGCTCGGAACTAATTTCAACAAGCTCGGAACTAATTCGAACAAACGCGGAGTTAGTGGCATCGGGCATTTTTGTGAAGAATTTTAAGGAACGGTAGCAATCTTTGATAAAAACAAAAAAGCTAAGTAAATGAATAATCAAATACTTAGCTTCTAGCGTACCCAGAGCCGATACAAGCCATAGAAATCATAGGAAAACAAAAGAATTTATCTGCCTTATTATCAACAACTTGCATATTTTTATTTTCTCCATATTTGCAATGTTGTCCTAAACGATTTATAGGTACGATAAATATGAGGTTGTTGTAGATAACAACCCCTTCAAACCTTTTTGGGGCCCCATTTATATCACTTCAGCTGGCTCTGGCGGAGGTGTAAATGGCTCATTCAACCTCTTTTCGAGCTCTATTTTCGTGAATGTGTTCAATCTAAGTGATACGACAAGATTGGCGAGCCCCCATTTATACTTTGCAATGTGCTTTAACCAGCAAAGCAGTAGCATCGTTGACAAAGCAGTCCATATCTGCGTCTCAACAGCATTGCGCGATGTCCCAATGAAACTCTTTATTTTCAACAACTGCTTGATGTGCCTGAAGAATATCTCAATCATCCATCTTGCCTTGTAGAGTTACGCGATTGTGGGAGCAGGCAACTTGAAGTTGTTAGTGAGTAACTGTACCACATAGCCATGTTCGTCATTCCAGATAGCTATGCGTCTGAGCGGTTTGGTGTATTTTTTCTTTGTCTGTTCACCTGTCAGCTCAATAATCTCGTCGATGAGCACATTTTGCACCCTCGTTTCGGGCAATAAACGTTCTTCTATTTGTGAGTGCAGGTTGTCCCTGTGTCTGACAACAAAAAACACATTCTTGTTGTCTCAATTGTCAAGAAGGGAGAAATCGCAATAGCCACGATCTGCAATGACTACAGAATGAGGTGAAACGGGGATATCCAAAGCGCCCCTATTGCCACCGCATTTGCCATCGATAATGTTTGCGAATACAGGAAGAAGATTGTCCCTTTCTTTGTTGTGTAATGTGCCATTTGTAGAGCGACATATCAGCGTGATGGTAGATGAACCCAGCCATTTGGTTGGCATCTTGAAACGGAATTTGGTGCGTTGCCATATCGCCTCTGTCCAAAATGAGTAAGCAGTGTATAGTCGTCGGAACACGGTACTGTTCCTTTTTGCATTCTGATAAGCTACTGTTGCCATTGGCTGAATTCAGCCCATTGGAGATATCACGCACAGAGTCGCATTCAGAGAACTGGCAGAACATTTTAGTGGGAGCGCGACAGATTTAGAGGTGGTCCAGTATGCGCAAAGAAAATGAAAGATTTTGAGATTCCAAAATTTAGGATGAAGAACATCAGAAAAACTAAACAACCATTCAGTTAATGCAAATTAGGTTGTCGGATTCTGAGTAATTATTAAAGGGCCTGCAGAATTTTAAAATCTGAAGTCCTCTAACATTTAACAGAGAAAGGTTAAGTGCTTGGAAGTTAAAAGTTTTTGAAATGTGGTAGGGGAGAATCGGTGGAGCCAAAACTGGGAGGGAATAGGATAGGGGATAATTTGAGGCGATTTGATGTGTTGTTACATCTTGATGATTTCATTTCTTAAATTAAAATTTGAAAAAACATAGCAGCGATACTCAAAAGCCAATTGGAGGCAGATGGATAATGTGCGTGATTTGGGAAGATGAAATGGATATGCAATAGTGTGGAAACAGATTTTAGCTATTATCATAATATGCTATAAATCAGAATGTGTATAGAGTAAAACCAAAAGTAAAGATTTAGCATATGAAAAGATTACCATCGAATAACTGTTATCGAGAGTAGTGATGCGTAATAATTTGGTTTGCAGTAAATAAATAATATAAATATGAAGTGTCTGTTTACGTCACGCTGATTATGCCGTCGCGCCGATTTGTATATTGGAACAGCCAGATTCGTGATTCTAAATTTAAGAAACCAAATCTAAATTTGGATTTTAAAACAGTTTTTTCTACCTTTGTATTTAGAAAATTGAACAATAATGAACGAATCAGACAACATAATCGACCGGATAAATTCATTTATAGAAGAAAGCAATTTGACTCGATCTCAATTTGCGGATGCCTGTGGCATACCACGTCCTACAATTTCACAAATGTTGAGTGGAAAAAACAAAAAAATTGGTGACGATGTGATTTCTGTTATTCATAAAACATATCCGGAAATTCCAATGATGTGGCTATTGTTTGGCGAAGGCGAAAAACCTAAGTTTTGCGCGTCTGGTCAAGCGTGTGAGAATCTATTATTCCCGCATGACAGTCCAAATCCTGTGGAAAATGAGATTCTCAAGGGTGTAGAGTCAAGGTCAATTGCTCAGAATATGCCTATTGTCAACCAGTTGCCGCAAGAAAAGAAGATTTCAAAGATTGTCGTGTTTTTTACAGATAACAGTTTTGAGGAGTATTATCTGAAAAAATAGCTTAAAACGTCTCTGTTTTTATCCTTCACGCATGGCTGTGTTTTGAAGGCGGAATCTCTTAGATTGGTATTTGCTTTAACGCTTCCATTTGTAAATCTTGCCATGTGCGATATGGCTCGGATGAGGTTCAATGCCCTCCAATGCTTATTTGGCATAAGCCGAGAGGCAGCTTATGCCGCTGAGTTTGTATTCAAGTTTTTTACGAGGCAGATATAGCCGCTCCAGTTTGGTGTGTTATAAAACCATTGGTGTTTAGAAGTCGCAATGGCTACATGCTGGTATGTTGAATATGTCTCATTTGTTCTAAAAAATGTATATTTTCCCGGCTTTTCGTTTTTCCTATAATTTGTATTATGATAAATAGCGTGCGGGTGATATAATGTTTTTGAAAGAACTTGTCATTCGGTAATCATAGTCAAGTTCAGCCTCAGCTCTCCATTCGTTAGCACGTTTTAGCTGTTCTTCGTCATACTTCAAATCATCCCGGTGTCTGTTAAGTTGGTCAGATATAGCATCAAGCATCGAAGTCCGCTCCGCTGCCGTGGTTAACCTCCTCGCACTCGGCCAAGCCTGTCGTGTCTTTGAACTCTTCACCAGCCAATGCGTCAGATTCCGAACGGATCATCTCTGCCAAAGGCTTGCCTTCTGCGTTTCAAGCGCACGTTTTGTGTAGGAATATTCTATGACATTGGCGTTGCCGTCATTGTGCAAGCCTTTGTTTTTGTGGCTTGAAATAACAATGCTTATTCCCTCGCTCTCATTATTCTCATAATTTGTTGCAAGTGTTCCAAGATTGTTCCGTCAGCACTTGAAATGACAGTGGCATTATTAGTGGCTTCGGCTGCTATCATCGCGGTTTCAAGTGCTGATTTTTGTTTGCCGCTTAACCGCCCTCTTCCGTTCAGTCTGTCTATGACTCTCTGCATCTCTTCCGAATCAGTCACCACGTCAAGTCCACCCTTGCGCATACGCTTCACAAGGTTGTCCCTCAGTTCCCGCTCCTCCGCTGTCAACTCCGTCTTCTCGCTTCGGCTCTCCCTTACGCTGCGCTCGATGCCTTCAGGCTTGACTTGCTCTGGTGCAACGCCCTCCTTCAACGCACTCTCAAACTCTGCGAGAAATCTGTCGGCGGCCTTCATCCTGCGCACACCTTCCTTGTCGCCTCTGTCCTTGAAATACTCGACCATCCTCGCCACCGCGTCACGCAGACGGGCAAGAATGCCTTTCTCTCCTCTCAGCGACTCGGCAAGACGCTTCAACGCATCCTTGTCGTTCAACGCCTCTCCAACGATGTCGCACGTCACCTCCTCGGCAAGTTTCCCCTCGGCATAAGCATTCAACTTGTGCTTCTTCTTGATGCGTTCATTCCATTCCTTCTCGCCGACGACCTCCATAGCCGCCTTCTGCAAAGCCTTGAACTTGCCACCGTCCATCCGCTTCACTCCGTGCGCCACCTCGTGTCCCAGCACCTGCGCCAACGGGTTCTCGGCATCCTTTGCGATACGGATCACTTTCTTGTCCGCGTCTATCGTTCCGTTCTCCTCCATCGTGTCCACCCATTCCACACGATAGCCCAACGCACCTGCGACCTCCTCGGCGTCCTTGCGCTCCGCCTCAGTCAGCGGTTTTTGTTTTGGCTTGTCAGCCTCAGCCTTGCGTTTCTCTCCCGAGTGTCGGTATATTGGTCAGAATTGGGCTGATCCAGAAGTGACCGCTGCTCGGGAGCTATTTTTTCGTCCGTATACAACACTTCCTCTTTTTGTGTAATCTTTGCATCTCCTCGTCTGCCGAATATTGTAGATATAGAGTTTACCTCCAAATTCCGACCTGTGTTCTTCACATCAACGCCAACGACTATGGTCTCTCCCTTGTCGTTTTTCATCGTTGTATACAAGCGATAACCATTTTCCTTTTCTCCGAATCGTGTTATGGCAAAAGGTTTCTGTAAAGTATTAGGTAATTCCTTCCACTCCTTTTCCGTCAGAGAATGCGAGGAATCCTTACCTGCGTGACGTGACAGCACACCATACTTAATTGTGAAACGATTACCCGTCAAGCCAATCTTCTTCATAAACTCCGGAGTCTTTCCGACATCAAAGAATGATCTTTCGAACAATTTAGAAGCAACCGACTTGCCCTTTTCGACTATTGTCCTAACCACATCTTTTAGTTGTGGCTTAGCTTCCTCCTCAGTCTTCTGCTTGGCAATCCTCTCCGCCTCTTTCTTCTCTGCCTCAATGCGAGTCTTCTCCTCCGCCTCGGCACGCTCACGCTCCTCAGCGGCTTTCCTTTCCGCCTCCGCCTTCTCGGTCGCTATGCGCTCCGCTTCCGCTTTGGCGGCTACCCCTCTCTGTGCCTCCGCTATCGCTTTCTCGTTTTCCTTGATTGACCGCAACAATTCTTCCGGCGTCTCTCCTTTCTCCTTCAGAGCCTTTGCCGCCTTCAGCCTCTTCTCGGCGCCTCGAAAAAATACCAATGCGAAAGGGTCGACCTAACACTTTGTCAGATCGACCCTTTCGAAAGTCTTCGGTTAAGGCTTATTGCTATACGTAGCCTTTGATAATGCCTCGCTTCGAGTTGCGCACAAACAAGATGATTTCGTCACGCTCTTTCGTGGCAGGAAGTTCCGCCTCGATATGCTCCACAGCATCGCTATTGTTGTATCCAGAAAGATATAGATAACGATATATGTCCTGGATGTCACGAATCTGTTCATTTGTGAAACCGCGTCTACGCAAGCCTATTGAGTTCACGCCAGCATACGATATCGGTTCACGGGCAGCTTTTACATATGGGGGAATGTCTTTGTTGACCAAAGCCCCGCCTTGTATCATCACATGAGAACCTATATGGCAAAATTGATGAATCAATGTTCCTCCTCCAACTACCGCAAAATTGTCGATTTGTACCTCTCCAGCAATCTGCGAAGCGTTTGCAATAATGATATTGTCCCCAATCACGCAGTCATGGGCGATGTGAGAATAAGCCATAATAAGGCAATTGCTGCCAACAACAGTCTTGCCCTTCGACGCGGTGCCCCTGTTTATGGTCACGCATTCACGAATGGTTGTGTTGTCGCCAACGATAGCCAACGTGTTTTCTCCCATGAATTTAAGATCTTGAGGAATCGCACCAATAACAGCGCCCGGGTAAATCGTGCAGTTCTTGCCAATCCTTGTACCCTCCATGATTGTAACGTTGCTGGCAATGCGTGTTCCCGCTCCGATTTCCACGTTTCTGTCAATTGTCACAAACGGGTCGATGACCACGCTTGGGTCTATCTTGGCATCCGGATGTATGTATGCTAATGGTTGCTTCATATTATTTATTTTTGATTATTTGCGCCATGAATTCAGCCTCGGAAACGATTTTATCGCCAACAAAAGCATAGCCCTTCATATTGGCACAACCTCTTCTCAATTCAGTCAAGAATGACACGTGGAAAACTAAAGTGTCGCCAGGGACTACTTTCTGTCGGAATTTTACGTTGTCGATCTTCATAAAATAAGTAGAATAGCTTTCTGGATTATCAACAGAGCCTAAGACAAGCAATCCTGCAGTTTGAGCCATGGCTTCAACTTGAAGCACACCAGGCATCACTGGCTCTGTAGGGAAGTGGCCTTGGAAGAATGGTTCGTTGCCCGACACGTTCTTTACTCCAACAATATATTTGTCGGATTTGTCGATAATCTTGTCAACCAACAAGAACGGATATCTGTGTGGAAGCAACTCTCTGATACGGTTTACGTCCATAATCGGGGTCTCGTTTGGATTGTAGTCCGGGGCCTGAACCTCCTGACGCTTTAATTCGCGTCTCACCTTTTTCGTAAATGTAGTGTTGATTGTATGACCTGGGCAAGTGGCGATAATACGGCCCTGCACACGTCTGCCAATCAAAGCCACGTCGCCAACCACATCAAGAAGTTTGTGGCGTGCCGGCTCGTTTTTAAACACCAGCTCGTCGTTGTTGATGAATCCGAACTCTGACACTTTCTTTCTTGGCACGTTCATCATATCGGCGATTCTGTCAAGCTCCGACTGCGCCACCGGAGTGTCGTAAATAACGATGGCATTGTCCAGGTCGCCGCCTTTTATCAAGCCGTGTTTGACCAACTCTTCAATTTCTCTTACGAAAACGAATGTACGGCTTGCAGCAATCTGTGTCTTGAAATCATCCAAAGAGTCAAGAGTGGCGAACTGATTGGAGAGTACAACCGAGTTGAACTCAATCATTACATCCACGCAGAAATCGCTGTCGGGAATAACGCAAATTGAGGCTTCGGTCTCGCTGTCCTTAACCGTTGTGCGGTTTCTTACAACATACACCGCTGCGTCTTCCGTCTGCTCAACAACTCCGACTTCCTCAATCTTGTCCATAAATATTTTTGCACTGCCGTCAAGGATTGGCACTTCAGGGCCATTCAGCTCCACGAGGCAGTTGTCGACATTGGAAGCATACAACGCAGCCATGGCGTGCTCAATAGTGGAGATTTTCAAGTCGCCAGAAGCAATAACCGTTCCGCGGCATGTCTCCACGACATTCTCAGCCACAGCTTCGATAGGCGCTGCGCCTTCAACATCAATGCGAAGGAATTTCCGCCCAAAATTGTCTGGAGCAGGCTTGAATGTCGCTTCAATTTCCCTGCCCGTATGCAAGCCCTTACCTTTTATGGTAAAAGCAGATTTCAACGTACATTGTTTCATATTATCTTTTTTATTTGTTGTCTTTTTTGTTTAAGTCTTTTTTTATAGTGTTCAAGTCGGCGATTATGTCGCCCAACCGGCGACGATATGCAGCTTCGCGCATAAAATCTCTTGCGTCAACCGCAGGATACCCCAGCAGCACCTTGTCGTCGCCTGTTCTTGTATGGATACCAGACTGTGCCCCAATTTGGTTCCGGTCGCCGATTGTGATGTGACCGGCGATGCCAACTTGGCCTCCAATCATATTTTGTTTGCCAATCTTAGCCGAACCCGCAATGCCTGTCTGCGCGGCAATAACTGTGTTGTCGCCGATTTCAACATTATGCGCAACTTGTATAAGATTGTCCAACTTCACGCCTTTATGGATTTTTGTCGAGCCCATCGTAGCCCTGTCGACAGTGGTGTTGGCGCCTATTTCTACATTGTCTTCAATTACCACATTGCCGATCTGGGCAATCTTCAGATAACTGCCGTCCTTTTCAGGGGCAAATCCAAAGCCGTCGCTTCCCACAACAACTCCCGAATGGAGAATGCAATTCTCGCCGACAACGCACCCCTGGTATATTTTAACACCTGCGTAAAGAGTCGTGTTGTTTCCAATAATAACACCGTCGCCAATATAGCACTGAGGGTATATTTTTACGTTCTCTCCTATTTTGGCATCCTTGCCGATATAAGAGAATGCACCAAGATAAATTGATTTTGGCAAATCAACGCCATCCGAAACATATACGGGCTGCTCCACTCCGGATTTCACAGGAGCCGATGCTTGCACCAAATTGAGCAACTCCGCCAAAGTGGCATAAGGGTCGTCCACCTTTATCAGTGTCGCTTTTATAGGCTGCTCAGGTACAAAATCTTTGCGCACCAACAAAACAGATGCCTTTGTCGTATATACAAAATGCGTGTATTTAGGATTGTCCAAGAATGACAAAGAACCCTCTTGAGCCTCCTCGATTTTAGAATAAGAGGATATCTTCACAGAGCCGTCGCCCTCGATTTCACCTCTTATAATAGTCGCTAATTGCGTTGCTGTTATTTCCATTTAATAGATTTTTCGCTTTACAAATGTGCAAATTTAGTTATTTTTTTAGAATCCCGTCAAAACTTCATGCGGAAATCAGTGACATGTAGCTCAAAATCCATCAAAACGACCATTTATTGTTAAATTTTCATTTTTTTATTGCGTCTTCACAAAAAGTGTTTGCGTAAACAGCGAAAAATTCATACCTTTGTGCCGCAAATTTTAAAAACTAATCAATTAATTATGAACAAGTACGAAACCGTTTTCATTTTAACTCCCGTTTTGTCTGATGCTCAGATGAAGGAAGCGGTAGAAAAATTCACTGCTGTTCTCACTAAAAATGGTGCAGAAATAGTAAATGAAGAAAACTGGGGCCTCCGCAAGTTGGCATACCCTATTCAGAAAAAAAGCACAGGCTTCTATTGCCTTGTTGAGTTCAATGCAGAACCGCAGGTTGTGAAGAAACTTGAGACAGCTTATCGTCGCGACGAGAAAGTTATCCGTTTCTTGACATTCCGTCTTGACAAGTATGCTGCAGAATACGCTGAAAAACGCAGAAGTCTTCGCGCAGCTAAGTCTAACAACAACGAAACAAAGGAGGATTAATCATGGCACAACCACAATCAGAAATCAGATACTTGACTCCGCTTTCAGTAGATGTCAAAAAGAAAAAATATTGCCGTTTCAAAAAGAGTGGCATTAAGTATATCGACTACAAAGATCCTGAATTCCTCAAGAAATTCTTGAACGAGCAAGGCAAAATCCTTCCTCGTCGCATCACGGGAACTTCACTCAAATTCCAGAGAAGAGTGGCACAGGCCGTAAAACGCGCCCGTCATCTTGCACTTCTTCCTTACGTGACTGACTTGATGAAATAACATTAAAAGAAGGATTACAATTATGAAGATCATATTAAAAGAAGATATCGCAAATCTTGGCTACAAGGACGATGTTGTAGAAGTTAAGAGCGGTTACGGTCGAAACTACCTTATCCCAATGTGCAAAGCTGTTATCGCTACCGAATCGGCACTTAAAGTTTTGGCGGAAAACCAGAAGCAAAGAGCCCACAAGCTGGCTAAAATCAAAGCCGACGCTGAGGCATTGGCAGAGTCTTTGAAGGACGTTACTTTGACTATCGGAGCAAAGACAAGCTCTACCGGCACAATCTTTGGTTCAGTAAACAATATTCAAATTGCAGAGGCTCTCGAGAAGTTGGGTTTCAACGTAGACCGCAAACTTATCGTTCTCAAAGAGGCTGTGAAGGAAGTTGGAAGCTACAAGGCTCTCTTGAAACTCCACAAAGAAGTTTCTGTAGAAATTCCTTTCGAGGTGGTTTCTGAATAAGACACAACTTACATCAAAATAAAAATAAGCGCACGCCCAATTACGTGTGCTTATTTTTTTATAAAGTTTGGAAGTTAGAGGAAATATGGTTATTTTTGGGAAACGTATAAAACTATTGAAACTATGACTGATATTTCATCAATGATTCAGGAACTACTGGTCAGGTTTGGGAGTATAGACATTGCCGAGAGCGAGTTTAAACGTCTGATTTTCGAGGACGAGGCGCTTAAGGCTTATTTTAAGGAATGGTGTGACGATATGGGATACCGCGAACGGACTGCGTTTGTTGACTATTGTCACGAATACTTGGACAATCACGAATCTGCATTTGATTCCCTTACAGAATATGACGAATAACAACGAACGCGCAATCCTTCCCGCCGAATGGGCAGAACAAGACGCCATAATGCTTGCGTGGCCACATGCCGGAACAGATTGGTCTTATATGTTGGATGAAGTTGTTTCTTGCTTCAGAGAGATAGTCTGCACCATAGCGGACCAAGGCGAAAGAGTCATCGTCATAGCAGACCCTGACGACAGCAGCGACATATCATTCAGCAACGAGTTGATATCCGTGGTCAAATGTCCGACAAATGATACTTGGGCACGCGACACTTGTTCCATAACCACGCTTCGCGGAAACCGCCCCGTGGTCAACGATTTCAAGTTCAACGGTTGGGGTCTGAAATTTGCCGCCGACAAAGACAATCTTATAACATCCCGTCTTTTCGATTCCGGAATGTTTAAGGGGGAATATTCAAACAGCTTGAATTTTGTCCTTGAGGGAGGCTCCATCGAGAGCGACGGCAAAGGAACGCTGCTTACCACAAGCGAATGCCTTCTTTCCAAGAATAGAAACGGTCAATCATCCAAAGAGGAAATACAAGCGTACTTGGAAAAGGTATTCGGCATAAGCAGAGTGTTGTGGCTTGACCATGGCTACCTTAGTGGCGACGACACCGACAGCCACATAGACACCTTGGCGCGATTGGCGCCAAACGACACCATTCTGTATGTTTCAACCGAAGATGAACGTGACGAGCATTTCGCAGAGTTGAAAGCCATGGAATGTCAGCTCCAAAGTTTCACAACCGCAGACGGAGCAAAGTATAAGTTGCTCCCATTGCCGTTACCCGCCCCTATCTTTGCCGACGGGGAGCGGCTGCCAGCAACATATGCCAATTTCCTTATTGGAAATGGATTCGTTCTTGTTCCTATTTACGGCCAGGAAAGCAACGACAGCGAAGCCATGAGCATAATATCCTCTGCATTTCCAGACAGAAAGGTTCTCGGCGTTGACTGCCGAGCATTGATAAAACAGCACGGATCGCTCCATTGCGTTACCATGCAGTTCCCTAAAAATTCATTGAATATATGAGCAGAATCATCAAATTAGGATACATTCAGCAAGCCAACAGCGCCTGCATAAGCATGAATAGAGAAAAACTTGTCGCAAAAATAAAACGCTTGGCAAACGACGGCGCGCAACTTGTGGTGCTACAAGAATTGCACGACAGCTTGTATTTCTGCCAAACGGAGAGCGTCGACAATTTTGACTTGGCGATAGACATTAACGGCGAAGAAACAGGTATTTATTCCAGCGTGGCAAAAGAATGCGGCATAGTGCTTGTGACATCGCTGTTTGAACGCAGAGCGCCGGGGTTATATCACAACACCGCCGTTGTTTTTGAAGAAGACGGATCTGTTGCCGGGAAATATCGCAAGATGCATATTCCTGACGATCCGGCATATTATGAGAAATTCTATTTTACGCCCGGGGATATAGGTTTTGAACCAATCCAGACATCTGTCGGAAAACTTGGTGTATTGGTTTGTTGGGACCAATGGTATCCGGAAGCGGCTCGATTGATGGCATTGAAAGGCGCAGAATTATTGATATACCCCACCGCCATCGGATGGGAAAGCTCAGACGATGAAGCGGAAAAAATGCGTCAGCGACAAGCATGGATGTTGTCTATGAGGGGACATGCTGTAGCCAACGGGCTGCCTGTTGTCGCAGTAAACAGAGTTGGACACGAACCTGACCCGTCGAATGCAACCAACGGAATCCAATTCTGGGGTTCGAGCTTTGTCGCAGGGCCTCAAGGCGAGCTGATTGATGAAGCCGCTACCGACAGCGAGGCGGAGAAAATTGTTGCAATAGATTTGACAAGAAGTGAACAGGTGAGACGCTGGTGGCCGTTTCTGCGTGATCGACGCATCGACGCTTATCAAAACATCCTAAAGCGTTTTGATGACTGACAGATAGCTATTCGGAGACAGGGCTGTTTTCACGGCCTCGTTTCCAAATGCCGTCCAGTGCGTCAGCCAACGATTGCAGTTCGGTTTTTATTTCCTCAAGACGTTCCGCCACCTCTTGTCTTTTTGACACATTTTTGCGGTTGTGCAGAATCTGTTCTTGGGCGGCGGCAAGCTTCATGCCGCGCACCTTTACAAGATAATGCACCATCTTGATTTTTTCAATATCGTCGGTCGTATACAGCCTATCATTGCCTCTCGACCGTCGAGGAGACAATACCGTAAACTGCCGTTCCCAGAAATGCAATGTTGAGATGGGGATGTCAAGCATTTCCGAAACTTCTTTGATTTTATAATATTTTTTCTCAGTGCTACGCATTAGGGTGGATTCTTCTTTTACAAAAGTAATAAAATGATTACTTTTGCAAGATAAAATGAGAGTTAATTCTCGTTCAAAAAACTTGATTTCAAACGAAAGTTTATATTACGATATGTATTCAGCAAAAGAAATTAGAGAATCTTTTAAAGATTTCTTCCACAGCAAAGGCCATCAGATTGTGCCTTCTGCACCAATGGTCATCAAAGACGATCCGACATTGATGTTTACAAATGCCGGAATGAACCAGTTCAAGGACATCATATTGGGCAACGTCCCGCCGAAATACAAACGAGCCACAGACTCTCAAAAATGCTTGCGCGTAAGCGGTAAACATAACGACTTGGAAGAAGTGGGACTTGACACATATCACCACACGATGTTTGAGATGCTTGGCAATTGGTCGTTTGGTGACTATTTCAAAGAAGGAGCCATCGATTATGCGTGGGAATATCTTGTGGACGTATTGCATCTCAATCCGGACGATTTATATGTGACTGTGTTTGAGGGAGCTCCAGAAGAAGGCCTTTCACGCGACGATGAAGCTGCCGGATATTGGCTGAAGCATGTATCCGCCGACCACATCATTAACGGCAATAAACACGACAACTTTTGGGAAATGGGTGAAACCGGTCCTTGCGGTCCATGCTCCGAGATTCATCTTGACTCGCGCACACCTGAGGAGAAAGCCAAAACGCCTGGCCGCGAATTGGTCAATAAAGACGACCCCCAGGTTATTGAAATCTGGAACATCGTATTTATGCAATACAACCGCAAGGCAGACGGCAGCCTCGAACCGCTTCCTATGCATGTCATCGATACAGGAATGGGATTCGAGCGTCTTGTGCGCGCATTGCAGGGAAAACACTCAAATTACGACACAGACGTTTTCCAACCGTTGATTCAGAAAATCTCACAATTGTCAGGAAAAAGTTATGGCAAAGACGAGAAGGTTGACGTAGCAATGCGCGTAATCGCCGACCATGTCCGTACAATCGCCTTCTCTATTGCCGAAGCTCAACTTCCATCTAACGCCAAGGCAGGTTATGTGATTCGACGCATCCTGCGCCGTGCTGTTCGGTATGCATACACATTCCTTGACCAGCGTCAAGCATTCATATACCGTCTTGTGGACACACTGATAGAGTCTATGGGCGATGCCTACCCAGAGCTCAAGCAACAACCTGATTTGATAAAGACGGTAATTAAAGAGGAAGAAGACACATTCCTCCGCACATTGGAGACAGGAATCAAACTTCTCGACAAGGTTGTCAACGAGGCCAAGGCAGATGGCAGAAAAGAAGTGAGCGGAACGGAAGCGTTTGTGCTGTATGACACTTATGGATTCCCTCTTGATCTTACAGAACTCATTCTGAAAGAGCATGGTTTCACCGTCAACCACAAAGAGTTTGACGAAGAAATGGCGAAGCAAAAGCAACGTGCGCGCAATGCTGCCGCAATAGAGGCTTCCGACTGGGTTGAACTCAATGCCGGGGAATCGGAGTTTGTCGGATATGACAAGTTTGAATGTGAGACATCCATTCTCCGATACCGCAAGGTAAAACAGAAAAACAAAGAGTTCTATCAGATTGTGCTGAAAGAGACACCGTTCTACGCAGAAATGGGTGGACAGGTCGGCGATACTGGTTGGCTGATTTCAGGCGATGAGAAGATCGAAGTATTCGATACAAAACGCGAAAACAACCTGCCTATTCATTTGACAACAAAGATGCCGTCAAATCCTCAGGCTGCAATAATCGCAAAAATAGACACCGACAAACGCTTGGCTACGTCATGCAACCACACGGCGACTCACCTGTTGCACGAAGCGCTGAGAGAAGTGCTCGGCACACACGTGGAGCAAAAAGGCTCATATGTATCGCCTACAGAACTCCGCTTTGACTTCTCGCACTTCCAGAAGATGACAGAAGAGGAAATAGAGGCAGTTGAGCGACTTGCAAACAAGAAAGTACGTAACGCCATCGCTCTTGACGAGCATCGCAATGTCCCTATTGCGGAAGCTAAAGCGATGGGTGCCATGGCATTGTTCGGAGAGAAATATGGGGAAGAAGTCCGCGTTATCAAATACGGCGACTCTGTTGAGCTCTGCGGAGGTACGCACGTGCCAAATACTGGCAACATTGGAATTATAAAGATTGTTTCAGAAGGAAGTATCGCCGCCGGCATACGACGCATTGAGGCAATAACTGGCGAAAATGTGGAAAACGCAATCCACGAGTTGCAGAACACGATAAAATATGTTGGCTCACTGCTCAACTCTTCGGATATAAAGAAGGCTGTCAAGAAAACAATCTCTGAAAATGCCGAATTGCGGAAAGATGCTGAAGACATGGCAATCGAACGCATCAAGAACCTTAGTTCTCAACTTCTTGGGAAGAAAGAAACACTGCCAAACGGCATCCAATTGACATCATTGGGCGGTATGCGCATTCCAGACATTGTCAAAGGAGTGGCATTTGCCATACGTGAGGCCTCCCCTACAAAAACAGCATTTGTAGCAGCAACCGTAAGTCCGGAGAAGAAACCTATGCTTACCGTAATGCTTACAGACGACCTTGTGAAAGAAGGACTTAACGCTGCGACAATTGTACGTGAGGCAGCAAAGGCAATCAAAGGTGGTGGCGGTGGCCAACCTGGATTCGCACAAGCAGGCGGTAAAAATGCTGATGGGTTGCACGACGCTTTCAATGCTCTGATTGCAGCGGTCAAGGAATAGAAAACATCACTCTCAACACTACAGTCATCGGATACATCAATAGCATTGCGTGTCCGATGACTTTTTCTATAACTTTTTTGCTGTAACTAAATTTATTTTGGAGGATAAGCCGCAATTATGTGATAAATTTTTATTATCTTTGCACGTAAAATCCGATTTTAAATAACAACATCTGAATGAGACAATTAAAGATTTCAAAATCAATCACCAATCGTGAAAGCGCATCGCTTGATAAGTATCTTCAAGAAATTGGACGAGAAGACCTTATCTCTGTAGAAGAAGAAGTTGAGTTGGCTCAACGTATTCGAAACGGCGATCAGCGGGCATTGGGTAAATTGACGCGCGCAAATCTTCGATTTGTTGTTTCTGTAGCAAAACAGTATCAGAACCAGGGATTGAGTCTGCCAGACTTGATCAACGAGGGTAATTTGGGCTTGATTAAAGCCGCTCAGAAATTCGATGAAACACGCGGTTTCAAATTTATCTCATATGCAGTTTGGTGGATTCGCCAATCGATTTTGCAGGCATTGGCAGAGCAATCAAGAATTGTCCGACTACCTTTGAATCAAGTTGGTTCGCTAAACAAAATTAGCAAAGAGCTTTCTAAATTCGAACAAGAAAACCAGCGTCGTCCTTCAGCAGAGGAACTTGCCAACCGACTCGACATTCCGGTAGAGAAAATCTCAAGTACAATCAGTGTTTCCGGTCGTTCCATCTCTGTAGACGCACCATTTGCCGAAGGAGAGGACAACTGTATGCTTGATGTGTTGACTAACGACGACTCCCCCATGGCAGACTCTTCGCTCAATCAAGAGTCGCTGTCGAAGGAGGTTGACCGAGCATTGAACCAATTGCATGACCGCGAACGCGAAATCTTAAAAATGTTTTTTGGCATAGGTTGTCAGGAAATGACTTTGGAAGAGATTGGTGACAAATTCGATTTGACACGAGAGCGTGTGCGCCAAATTAAAGAGAAAGCAATCCGTAAATTGAAAGGACAAAAGAGCAGACTCTTAAAATCGTATTTATAGTTAAGAACAATTATAAAATGCAACGAATCCCGGCTATTTCAGTCGGGATTCGTTGCATTTTATAACTAAAAAACATTTGTCCCCGTGAACCATCTCGGCCGAATCGTTGTTTCTTGAACAAAACTTATCCGTGAATAACAACAAGAAGCTAATAGATTAATTTGTATGAGACAGTTAAAGATTTCAAAATCAATCACCAATCGCAACAGTCAATCACTCGAAAAGTATCTACAGGAAATTGGCAAAGAGGACCTCGTTTCAACAGATGAGGAAGTTGAGTTGGCTCAGCGAATCAGACAAGGCGACCAAAAGGCATTGGATAAATTGACGCGCGCAAATCTTCGATTTGTTGTTTCTGTAGCAAAGCAGTATCAGAACCAAGGATTGAGTCTGCCAGATCTGATTGACGAGGGTAATTTAGGCTTGATAAAAGCAGCTAAAAAGTTTGATGAGACCAGAGGTTTCAAATTCATCTCATACGCAGTTTGGTGGATTCGCCAATCGATTTTGCAGGCATTGGCGGACCAGTCGCGGGAAATCAGACTGCCGTTGAATCAAGTAGGTTTAAACAATAGAATAAGCAAGGAAATCTCCAAATTTGAGCAGGAAAATCAACGCCGCCCGTCAGCGGAAGAACTTGCGCAGCGCCTTGATATGCCTTTGGAAAAGGTGGCAAGTGCCCTAAAAGCCTTCTACCGCACTGTGTCGGTCGACGAGCCAGTCGCTGACGGAGATGACAAATGCATGGCCGACACGCTTGCCAACGATGACGTGCCAAGCACTGACGCCACGCTGACGCAAGAATCACTGTCGAAGGAAGTTGACCGAGCATTGAATCAATTGCAAGGTAAAGAGAGGGAGATTTTAAGGCTGTGTTTCGGCATTGGCTGCAGAGAGATGACATTGGAGGAGATTGGTGACAAGTTCAATTTGACGCGGGAACGAGTGCGCCAAATCAAAGAGAAGGCAATCCGCAAATTGAAAGGGGAAAAAAGCGCATTGCTAAAGTCATATCTATAAGACGTTGCCACCATATGGTGGCAACGTCTAAAGAAAATCGAGTAGGAGGAGTTTACCACCTACTCGATTTTAATTTATAAAAATCAAAAACGATCAATTCCGTCCAGTACGCGTAATCTTGTTTTTAATGTTTTCGTTAAATACCGATTCCTTCATTAATGATTCAACGGAGATGTGCATTCTGTAGCGCCAATAGTGCTTCGCAATCGCAGGAACATTGATTTGTTCATCGTTTGGATTCTCTTTGCGCAATTTTCCGTCAATCGACATCCAGTCCTGCCAAGGAAGTACCGTCAACATTGATGGCGACTCAAGATGCTGGCTCACAATAATGTCGCAAAGCCATGGCTCTGCATAAAATGGCGCGTCACCTTCTTGATGCAACATAGTGTTGTAGAATCGCTGAGTTTTGTCGTGGTTTTCCTCCCACCATTGTCTGATTCCACCCATATCATGGGTCGATGTAGTGCATACCGACAAATATGGATATTGATATGGATTGCCAAACTCGTCTTCTGGATTTTTGGGCATTCTTTGTATTTCCAGCGACAGAATCTGAAGTTGCTTCATCACCGCCGGCACACAGTCTGGGATCATTCCCAAATCCTCGCCGCACACAAGCATATCTGTTGAGTTTACCAAAGCCGGAAGTTTCCACATAGCCTTTCCATACCAGAAATCATTGTGACGATGGTAATAGAAGTCGTTATACATTCTGTTGAAGCACCACTTCTCATAATCATTCAGCGACCTATAGATGTAGGTGAATTGTGCTGAGATTCGAGGATGGTATTTGCCATGTTCTTCTGGGTCCTCGATGAAAAGCACTTCATCAAGCAAGCCGCACAGGGCGTTTTCCAATTTATTGTTCTTGTCGTTTTTCTCATACGACGCAAACAACTCCGCAACTTTCTGTTGCGTATCAACTTCAGGCTTCAGTTTGTAGCGTCCCCCTCCTATCGATTCCAGATATAGCGATTTTGCCTCTTCGGTATATTCTCCAAAGAAATCGGCAAGGAAGTAGTCCATAATATATGGTTTGCATTGGAGATCCGGATTTATCCAGAAGTCATAATTGTTGCGCATTTCATCTGGTGTATATGGTAACGCCGGGTTGAACACACCCAACAAGCCATGCACCGCCGACATGGGGATTTGCCAGATTCGGAAGAAGCCAAGGATATGGTCTATTCGATACAGGTCGAAATATTCCGACATCTTGCGCATCCTGTTTTTCCACCATTTGAAGCCGTCCTGACTCATACGCTCCCAATTATATGTCGGTAATCCCCAATTCTGACCAAGCACTGAGAAGTCATCAGGCGGCGCTCCCGCTTGGCTGTTCAGATTAAACAAATCTGGGTCAACCCAAGCATCCGCACTTGCGCGGCTGATACCGATAGGTATGTCACCTTTCAACACAACACCGTGCTTGTGAGCATAATCACAACTATCTTTCAGTTGTTTGTCAAGGTTGTATTGGATGTAATATGTCAGGTCGATTTCATCAGCATTGTCTTTGCACAACTCGTCGACAAGACTTTCGTTGAATTTTGAATACTTACCCCATTTGGTAAAGTCGGCAGTTCCAAATTTGTCACGCAACAAGCAGAATGCTGCATAATTCTTCAGCCAATACTCATTTTTTGCAAAGAACGATTTAAAGTTCTCCGTCTTCAAGGTCTTGGCTCCTGATTCGGCAAAGATTTCTCTCACATATTCCAGCTTGCCAGCATTGACACGCTCATAGTCGACTTGCGGAAGAGCATTCAACTCCACTGCCAGATTATTGAAATATTCCTGACGCTGATTGTCCTTCAGCTTGCCCAATGCCGGAATGTTCAAATACATCGGATGCAGTGCATAAGTCGAATTAGCTTTATATGGATAGGAATCCACCCATGTGTGAGTCATTGTAGTGTCGTTGATTGGTAGAATCTGCAAGACACGCTGCCCTGTCGCCGCCAGCCAATCAACCATTTTCTTTATGCTGAGGAAGTCGCCGGCGCCGAAATCCTCGTCGGTGCGGATTGAGAACACCGGAATAGCTGTACCTGCGCCCTTCCATAGCGCAGCGGAATCGTTGAATCTCAAGCCTGCGACAACAATACATCCGTTTTTGTCTGGAGCCGATATGTCAAGCACCCGGTTATTGCACCCTTCCCACGATTCAGTGCCGGTGTGTCTGTTTCTCTTGAAGAATTTATACTCCACCTGTTCCTCTTTTTCAGGAAATTGGAAAGCAACCGACCATATCGGATAATTGCAATCGGTAAGCGCCAACGCGTTCTCCTGGTCCCAATTTCCAAGCACATCGCAATTGCCTGTCACAAACAAGTCCTCGTCAGGTCTTACCGACGGAGCAAAAATCTCCAACGTGACGCCACCACGTTGATGAGGCAGCGCATCGTTTTTGTTTTCACGATGGAATATGGAATTGACAAACATCGACGAGTAGAATGATTTGTCATAGGGCTGGTCATTCCAGGAATCCAAGATTTCATAGACCTTGATTTCTTTTCCAAACGTGAACAAGTGAGGCTTGCCCCACTCCTTGCGAACTGCGCCATTGTCGTTTCGGACAATATAGCAATACTCAAACGATTTGACATTGCGCTTAATATCCACCTCTGTAGACCAAATGCCGTCCTCGTAGGTCATTTCCAACGCCTTGGACTCATTCCATTCGCCCAATTCCTTAACACTGCCCAAAAGATATAAGCTTTCCCCCCAGGCAGTGTTGTAGCCAATTCTAAATAACAATTTCATAGGTTAATATATTTACTTAATGAATATTCCATAGGTTAGTTTCTCTATCCGCATCTTGATGTGCCGCACGAAGTGCAAATCAAACAGCCCTCTTGGTATATCAATGTTTCTTGTCCGCAATTAGGACATTTCTGACCTTTGGCTTTGGTGCCTTCCGGCAAATACTTCTTCAAAGCCCGCTCAACGCCCATTTTCCAGGTGTTGATAGATTCGCTGTTGAGCTCGAGTCCACCAACCAGCTTCATCACTTGGTCAATTGGCATGCCATAGCGCAACACGCCTGATATCAATTTGGCATAATTCCAATACTCAGGATTGAACTTGTCAGAGAGGCCCTCTATTGTCGTCTTGTATCCACGCTTATTGATGAACTGAAAATCGTAGCGCTTGTTGCCATTCTCGTCAATAGCCTTGATGATTTTTCCTTTGCTCACAGATTTCGGACAGAAGATGCCATCTTCATCATCTGCAAGACCAGTAAATATTTCATAAGGTCTGCCATCGATAAGTCCGACAAACGCAATCCATTTCTCTTTGTTGTTCTGGAACCTGACAACATCCGCCTCCAATTCAATCGGACGTTTAAGCACATGGCGCTCCTCAAAACCTGTGTGGACAGGAGCCTCCACCTTCTTTTTTTCCTTCTGAGTCGACACAAGAACTCCTGAGCGAGAACCGTCACGATACACGGTGCATCCCTTGCATCCAGCCTTCCATGCCTCCATATACAGTTCGTTTATCAGATCTTCGGTCACATCCGACGGCAAGTTGATTGTAACACTTATTGAATGGTCAACCCATTTTTGGATTTCTCCCTGCATCTTAACCTTCTCATGCCAGTCAATGTCGTTTGCTGTGGCTTTGTTGTACGGAGATTTCGCCACCAATTCATCCAACTCCTCTTGTGAGAACTTTTCTTTGCGTTTGATGCCATTCGCATCCATCCAGGATATAAACTTATGGTGATAAACTACATATTCTTCAAACGCATCACCAGTTTCGTCTACATAATCCACATGTACACCCGGCTCATTCGGGTTAACCTTGCGACGGCGCTTATATACAGGCATAAAGACCGGCTCTATGCCGGATGTGGTTTGTGTCATCAAGCTTGTAGTTCCCGTCGGGGCGATTGTCAAGCATGCAATGTTGCGTCGCCCGTATTTTATCATCTCATCATACAAAGAAGGGTCAGCGTCCTTCAATCGGTTTATGTAAGGATTTGCCTCTTCTCTCTTGGCGTCGTACAAAGAGAATGCGCCACGCTCCTTTGCCATCTCGACCGAAGACCAGTAGGCCGCAAGTGCCAACGTCTTGTGTACAGACACAGAGAAAGCCGTAGCCTCTGGAGTTCCATAACGGAAGCCCATTGCGGCAAGCATATCTCCTTCCGCTGTTGTTCCAAGTCCAGTGCGTCGTCCAGCCAAAGTCTTGTTGCGGATTTTCTTCCACAGATTCAATTCTGTGGCTTTAACTTCTTCCGTTTCTGGATCGGACTCTATTTTGGCAATGATTTTATCAATTTTTTCCATTTCCAGATCGATAATGTCGTCCATCAGTCGCTGAGCACATCTGATGTGCTGTCGGAAAAGGTCAAAGTCAAATTCTGCTTCGGCTGTGAAAGGATTTTTTACGTATGAATACAGGTTTACGGCAATAAGCCGGCAGCTGTCATACGGGCACAACGGAATTTCGCCACAAGGATTTGTGGATATCGTTTTAAACCCTAAGTCAGCGTAACAATCAGGGATAGACTCTCGCGTTATCGTATCCCAGAAAAGCACACCTGGTTCAGCGCTCTTCCACGCATTATGCACAATCTTTCGCCAAAGGGCGTTTGCATTTATTTTTTTTGACACATATGGATGCTCGCTGTCAACCGGGAATTTCTGTTCATATTCCGCATCGGTTTCTGCCGCCCGCATGAACTCGTCGTCAACGCGTACCGACACATTGGCACCCGTAACTTTGCCTTCTGTCATTTTCGCATCGATGAATGCCTCGCTGTCGGGATGCTTTATTGAAACCGACAGCATCAACGCTCCGCGACGTCCATCTTGCGCAACTTCTCTTGTGGAATTTGAGTAGCGTTCCATAAACGGCACCAATCCCGTTGACGTAAGAGCTGAATTTTTCACAGGCGAACCCTTTGGGCGCACATGTGAGAGGTCGTGCCCCACGCCGCCTCTGCGCTTCATCAGCTGCACTTGTTCCTCGTCGATTTTGATGATGCCTCCATAAGAGTCCGGAGCGCCGTCAAGACCGATTACGAAACAGTTTGACAACGACCCTACTTGATAATTGTTTCCGATTCCCGCCATAGGGCTTCCTTGCGGCACAATGTATTTGAAATCCTTCATCAAGTTGAAAATATCCGTTTCCGACAAAGGATTCTTGTATTTACTTTCAATCCGTGCCAATTCCGATGCCAATCGATGGTGCATATCGTCCGGCGTCTTTTCATAAATGTTTCCGTATGAGTCCTTCAAAGCGTATTTGTTGACCCAGACGCGAGCAGCGAGTTCATCGCCGTTAAAATAGTCACATGAGGCATTGAAAGCCTCGTCGTAAGAATATATGTTTATCTCCACAACAGTGTTTGATTTAATAATAGTTACTGATGCTTTTCATTCATCAATGCAAAGATTGCAAAATTTCCAGTATTCTCAAAATATATTCAGACTATTTTATGCTCTTGGGTGTTTGTTGCTTTTTGCGACATTCCGGATTTATTGACTACCTTTGCAATAAAAACAATAAATTATGAATATGGATTTCTTCTTTAATCGTAAAACCATAAGAAAATACAAATCAGAAGCCATTCCCAGCGACACCATTGAGCGTATGCTTGATGCTGCGGCTCAATCCCCGACAACTGGAGGAATGCAACTATACAGTGTTGTCATAACAACAGACAAGAGCATCAAGGACGAATTGGCAAAAAGTCATTTCAATCAGCCGGCGGCAACCGGAGCACCAATGCTATTAACTTTCTGCGCCGACTTCAACCGTTTTATAAAATGGTGCGAGCTGAGCAATGCCAAGCCAGGATTCGACAATTTCCAATCATTTGTCGCTGCGTTTCTCGACGCCACCATATTTGCCCAGCAATTCTGCACCATAGCCGAGATGAACGGACTTGGATGCTGCTACCTCGGCACGACAACATACAATGCCCCACAAATTGCCAAAACGCTTAATCTTCCACAATACGTTGTCCCTATCGTGACTCTGTCTGTCGGCATTCCCGATGATGATTCAGCCAAATCGGAGCGAATTCCATTGCAAGGAATCATACACAAGGAGCGATATGCTGATTATTCCACAACCGACATCTCCAATCTTTACAAAGAAAAGGAAGAGTTGCCGGCAAACATCAATTTTGTCAAGGAAAATGGAAAGGATTCATTGGCTCAGGTGTTTACGGATATCAGATATTCTAAAGAAAACAACGAGACTTTCTCTAAAATATTTTTTGATTTTATTGAGCAGCAAGGATTCAAGTTCAGCAAATAGCCTTGAATATCTTCAAGGATTCATGAATGCCTATCGGTCAGAACCGTTTTGAGCAATTCAAGGAGTGAAGTATGGCAGCTCTGTTGTGTTAAAAAATGTTTATTAACAAGCCCATATTCGTGTCGCTCCACATCAGCGGGAATGGCTTGTAAAGCCGTATGTAGTGCTATTTGCCAGCGATGCAAATAACCTTTTGTAATTGGTTTAAAGTCGACAAAAAGGTTAAAATGCTTTGTATCAACGATATTTTTTTATACCTTTGTCTGCGGAATTAAAAAAACGAGAGAAAGAGATCTCTCCATTGCCGAAAATCGGCAGGGGCTTTTCTCAGGTGGACTCCCAAGAAAGCCTTTAGTGTGAACTATAATTTAAATGAATGAGGAGAACATTTACAGCAATTGCGACAATTGCCATATTGTTGGTATTTACTTCTTCTTACAACAGCTATGATGTAAGTGTTGATATCAACTCTTTCGCCCCAAACTTTGAAATAAGCAAATTAGGGAATCATTTCAAACTAAGCGAAACGAGAGGCAATTATGTGATAGTCAATTTTTGGACGTCGGACGATGCGGAAGCTCGCATCAGAAACATTCATTACGACAGATTTTTCAAATCCATCGGAAAAAATTTGAGTTTTATTTCTGTTAATTTCGACGACAGCGACAATATGTTCAAAGAGCTTGTCAGAACAGATGGGCTATCAGAAGTATCGCAATTTTACGAAAAAGACGGTATGGAATCCGAAGTGTACAAACGGTATCGTCTAAAGAGCGGAATGAACAGCTATCTTCTTGATAAAGACGGGAAGATTCTTGCCATCAATCCGACGCAGCAACAGTTGACTAAATATTTTTGTCAATAGCCACACATGCCGGAACAATTGAAAAATTGTTCCGGCTTTTTATTAAGAAATTGTTTGGCATTTTTTTTGCTATAGGATATATAAAATAAATTTTGACAATGATTGATTTTACAGACAGCAAGTTGGTCGAAGAAGATGGAAGCCCACAAATATGCCAAATCTTCACAGATGTAAAAGCCAACGAAAATACTGACAACGATATAGACCCACAGTCATTTACGTCCGATGTTCCTATCTTGGCGCTTCGGAATATGGTGTTGTTTCCCAATGTCGCAATTCCAGTAGCGGTTGGCCGCGACAAATCTTTGGCACTAATTGAAGCGGCACAAAAAACGAAAACGCCAATCGGCGTAATCTGCCAAAAAGACGCAAAAGACGAGGACCCCGGTCAGGATGGTCTATATCAAATAGGCGTAGTCGCAGAAATTATACGAGTGTTGGAATTTCCAGACAATTCCACAAACGTCATCATCCAAGGCAAATACCCATTCCAACTCGACAGTGTGACAAGCACCAAGCCTTTCTTGAGGGCTAACATCACGCCACTTGAAGAAGAATACCCATTGTCAGACGACAAGGAGTTCAACGTACTGGTGACAAGTCTTCGTGAAATCACATTGAAGATGCTCGACAAGTTGGGAAACAAGATGAACGAATTGACTTTTGCCATAAAAAACATCGACAATCCAGTTCATCTGATTGATTTCTTGTGCGCGAACTCCCCTTTGGAACCCAATGTCAAACAGCGGTTGCTGTCCAACCTTTCGATAAAGCAACGGGCATATTCCCTGTTTATGTATCTCAACAGAGAGTCTCAACTGGTTGACATCCGCGCAGACATTGAGTCAAGAACACAGAAAGATATTTCCGAGCAACAACGGGCACATTTCCTTCAGCAGCAAATCCGCACAATTCAGGATGAGCTTGGAGACACCGACGAGCACGATATTGACGAGCTTTATCAAAGAGCCGAGCAGAAACTGTGGAATGAGGATGTCAAGAACACATTCAAAAAGGAGATGCGCAAACTTGAACGTCTACAGCCACAAACTCCAGACTATTCTGTGCAGTACAACTATTTGGAGACACTTCTCGACTTGCCCTGGAATGAATATACAGAAGACAATTTCGATATTCCCAATGCAGAAAAACAGCTCAACAAAGACCATTTCGGACTGGACAAGGTAAAAGAGCGCATTCTTGAGCATTTGGCAGTGCTTAAGCTGCGAGGCGACATGAGAGCCCCAATCTTATGTCTATATGGTCCTCCGGGAGTCGGCAAAACCTCTCTTGGCAAGTCGATAGCGGAAGCCTTGCATCGCAAATATGTGAGAATGTCGCTTGGCGGACTGCATGACGAAGCGGAAATCCGAGGCCATCGCAAGACATATATAGGTGCTATGCCGGGACGAATCATACAAGGTTTGATTAAGAGCAAGTCATCGAATCCGGTATTTGTTTTGGACGAGATTGACAAACTTGGCCAAGATTTCAAGGGCGACCCGTCGTCGGCATTACTGGAGGCATTGGATCCTGAACAGAACTGCCATTTCCACGACAACTATGTGGACGTTGACTACGACCTGTCGCGTGTGATGTTTATCGCCACCGCCAATACCCTATCAACCCTTTCTCAGCCATTGCTTGACCGTATGGAGCTGATAGATGTGTCAGGTTACATTTTGGAAGAGAAGGTTGAAATTGCAAAGAAATTCTTGGTTCCGAAACAGTTGAAAGAATACGGATTCGAGGAAAAGGAGATTTCTTTCTCTAAAAAGGTTCTTGTGAAAATTGTGGAATCCTACACACGAGAATCTGGAGTCAGACAACTGGAAAAGAAAATAGCAAAAGTGATGCGCCGCATCGCATTGCAGAAAGCGAGCGGAAAGCCTTTTGAAAAGACCGTTTCTATCGACGGCCTTAAAGAGTATCTAGGACAGGAGGAATTCAGCCCTGACCGCTACGAGGGAAACGATCAAATCGGAGTTGTGACTGGTCTTGCGTGGACTGCTGTCGGAGGAGAGATTTTGTTTATCGAGTCATCTCTGTCAAAAGGCAAAGGCGAGAAGCTGACTCTTACCGGAAACCTCGGAGACGTGATGAAGGAATCGGCGGTTATTGCCCTACAATATTTGAAAGCCAATTGCAACAAATTCGGCATATCGCCTGACATATTCGACAGTTACAATGTGCACATTCACGTTCCAGAGGGTGCAATTCCTAAGGACGGGCCATCAGCCGGTGTCACCATGGCGACATCTTTGGCATCTTCTTTCACGAAAAGAAAAGTTAAGGACCACATTGCGATGACTGGAGAGATTACACTGCGCGGGAAAGTGCTTCCTGTTGGCGGCATCAAAGAAAAAATTCTTGCGGCCAAACGTGCAGGGATTACAGATATTATTCTGTCGAAGGAAAATAAGAAAGACATTCTGGAGATTAAACCGTTATATTTGAACGGCCTGACATTCCATTATGTCTCAACAATCAAAGATGTTCTTGACCTGGCTCTGACAAACGAAGTCGTTACAGAATAAAATGAATTATTGCTGTCCGATAAAACTCAGAAAAAGCAATAAAGTATGACTCGAATGCTAATTTTACGGCGTTCGAGTCATACTTTTTGTTATTAAGTCCACCTTAATCAAAAAGAGATGGTTCGGATTGCTTTCAAAAGCCTTGCGAATATCATCGGCGGCATCCCTTGCGGCATTGAGCAAATCCACCTTCAACCGCTTCTTCTGACCTCCGAGTTTAC
>ENA-ORNF01000884-ORNF01000884.1-human-gut-metagenome-genome-assembly--contig:-NODE-884-length-28794-cov-7.724242_pt1 | contig 28794 bp, 24 predicted proteins | sample MGYA00242110_ERZ509012 | MGnify/ENA primary metagenome ERZ509012 (study PRJEB26280, sample SAMEA2338714) | human gut metagenome | biome: human gut; feature: human-associated habitat; material: faeces...
AACATAAATATACCTATCTTTGCAGCGATATAACCCAACCGCGGAACATGGAACCGATCTGCATCATCAAGGAGATATACAAAACGCTCTACCAATTCGAAAAGACATTCGCCGAGGCACACGACATCACCATCAACGAGGCCATGCTGCTCTGCTGCCTGAAGAGCGGGGAGGCCAAGTCGGCCGGCTCGATCTGCGAATACATCGGATTGTCCAACTCGCGGGTCTCGAAGGTCATCACGGCCGTCGAGAACAAAGGCTACATCCGCCGCGACATCAACCGCGACGACAAACGGCAGATGTTCTTCTCGCTGACCGAAGAAGGGATGGAGAAGGCCCGGACGATGATGCAGTCAGAACTCCGCTTCAGCGAGCTGTTCGAGCAGCTCAAAACCCTCGCTGAAAAGCAGTGACCGTCGGCCGGAGAGTGGATCAATAGTTCAACCAGGCCTTGAAGAGCGGGACCCGCTCCTCACTCACGGTGATCCGCTCCTTGTGGGGCGGGTGCACCGTCACCGAAACCTTTCCGTTGAAATAGGGTTCGAGGCGGTCGATCGCCCCCACCGAGAGCAGCACCTGGCGGTTGGCACGGAAGAAGCGGTCGGGATCGAGCTGCTCCTCGAGACGGCTCAACGGGAGGTCTACCACATGGTTCCGCCCGGCAAAGGTCACAGCCGTTGTCACCTTGTTCTCCGAGTAGAAATAAGCCACGTCATTGACCGGCAGCGTGAGGAAACGGTCTGCCCCGGCAATCAGAAACCGGGTGCGGAAGCGCTTTTCACGCCGTTGCAGGGCATCGAGCAGCGTCTCGAGGTAGTCGTCGGGCGGCAGCATCCGCCCCCGGAGCTCCTCGTAACGCGCGATGGCTTCGGCCAGACGCTCCTCATCGACAGGCTTGAGGATGTAGTCGATGCTGCTGACGCTGAAAGCCCTCACGGCATATTCATCATAGGCCGTAGTGAAGACGACGGCCGACGAAGGACGCGCCTGCGAGAGAAGTTCGAACGAAGTGCCGTCGGCAAGCTGGATGTCGAGGAACAGCAGGTCGGGATGGCGGTTCGCGGCAAACCACTGCACGGCCTCCTCGACACTTCCAGGCAGCACCTCGATCTCCCACGCAGGGCGCAGGCGCGCAATGAGCGTACGGAGCAGCCGGGCGGCCGGAATCTCGTCCTCGACGATGGCAACACGGAGTCTATTCATGGCTCAGGGGTATTTTCACGGTGAAACATCCATCGGTTCGGCTCACCTCGATTCCGCGGCCCAACATGATCCGGCAACGGTTCGAGAGGTTCTGCAGTCCGACACCTCCGGACTCCGCCCCGCGCTTGTGACGGACGGGATTCGAGACCGTCAGCCACCCCTCCGAGGCCGAGATCGTGATCTCGAGCGGGCGCGACACCGTGATGGCGTTGTGTTTGATGACATTCTCGATGAGCAGCTGCAGGGTCAGCGGCGGCAGGCGGAACTCATGCATTCCGTCGGGGATCTCCGTCCGGCAGCCGAGGCAGTCGCCCAGCCGCACCCGGTGGAGATAAAGGAAGGCGTCGGCAAAGCGCAGCTCCTCGCCGAGCGTCACCAGCGGACGGTTCTGCACCTGCAGCACATAACGATAGACCTCCGAGAGACGCCGCGTGAACGAAACGGCCCGCGCCGGGTCGTATTCGATCTCGGCGATGAGCGTATTGAGGCTGTTGAAGAGAAAGTGAGGGTTGAGCTGCTGTTGCAGTGCCGTGTAGCGGGCCGTATTGTTCTCGCGCTGCAACTCGGCGGCCCGCTGCCGCAGGCGCAGCGTCTGGGCCATGGCCCGGTTGGCGAGCAGCAGTCCCAGTACGGCCAGTTCGACCAGCCAAACGACGACCAGCATCCGCACCCCGCCGTTCGGGAAGGCGAAAGGATGACGCGATCCGGCCAACAGTTTTCCCGTGACCAGAAATCCGTAATCGACCAGGAAGAACATCCCCAGCACCCCAGCGACCGCCAGCACAATCTTCCACCTGCCGGGTGCATGGAGCTGATACTGTACATGAAGCCACTCGGAGATGCGCAGCGTCAGAAAGCCCAATGCGTTGAAGAGCACGATCAGGAAGATCGCACCCCAACGGGTTTTCAACACATTCTCCGTCGCGGGTGAAAGATTCGTATAACCGGCCAGCAGCAGCCAGGCAAAAAGCCCCAACCCGGAGAAGAGCAAGGCGGACAACCATCTGTTCTTTCGATCGATACGCATCATGCGGTGTTTTCGGGCGTCTAAAGATACGAAAAGTTATTGAAACCGGTACCCGTCCGTGGCCTTCAGCAGCTCGGCAAAGTGGAGCCGGGCCGCCTCCTTGGCCGACACAAGGTTCTCCTGCGCCGTCTGGCGATAGAGCTGTGCGTCGATCACTTCGGAGATCGAGATCGCCCCTTCCACGTACTTCTCCGTGGCACGGCGTTCGTTCTCGACAGCCTTTTCCAGCGACGAGGCGGCCAGCGCCACCCGCTCCTGCGCTTCGTCGAGGGCCGTGCGGGCCGTGCGGGTCTCCAGATCGAGGTCCGTTTCGACGCGGTGCAGGGCATCGGCAGCCATACCGATGCGGTATTCGGCAGCACTCCGTTCACGACGTCGCTTGCCACCCTGGAAGATCGGCACGGAGAGCTGCGCATAGAGCGTCCAGTTGGGCGAAAGGTCGGGGCGAAAATCATATCCCGGGGCATAATAACCCGCATTGGCCCCCACACCGAGCTGCGGTTTATACCGGGCATCAACGTACTGCAGGTTGCCCCGCTCCCAAACGATCCGCTCCTGCGCCAGCCGAATTTCGGGGTGCAGGGCCGCCGCCGAAAGTCCCGACGCTCCGGACCCGACCTCCGGAAGTGACGTACCGACCGGGGTCTCGGCATCGAGCGGAGTGCCGATAAGCGCATTGAGCGCCATGCGCCCCGTCTCGAAATCGCTCCGCACCTGCAGCAGCCGGTAGCGGGCTTCGTTGAGCTTGACCTCGACGGTGAGCAGCTCCTGCCGGTCACACAGGCCGGCCTCGACCCGTTCGCGGACGACCCGCTCCAGATCGGCTACGGCACGCAGGTAATCTTCGGCCACCGACATTCGTTCGCGGCGGGCCACGGTCGTCCAGTACTGCAGATCGACCCGATAGCAGACCTCCGTGCGGAGCAGTTCGCGCCGGGCCTCGCTCATGCGGGTCTCGGATTCAGCCATGCGGATCGCCCCGGTGATCCGCCCGCCCGTGTAGAGCGGCTGCACCAGGGTGGCCGAAGCCCCGTATTTCCAGTTCTGCCCCTCGAGGGTCAGCGGCCCTACCCCGGGCAGTTCGGCCGCATACTTCAGCGGGTTGCCCGTATAGCGGAAATCACCCCCGGCCGAGAGGGTCGGAATCCGCTCGGCTCGCGCCGCACGCTCCAGTTCGGCACTGGCTTCGATGCGTTTGGCGGCGGCCCTCAAATCGTCGTCACAATCGAGCGCCATCCGGCGGTAGCGCACCAGCAGCGAATCTTCGGCCGGCTGGGCGGCGGCGGCCGGGCGTACGGCAACAAGCAGGCAAATGAGTACCACAAGCGAGAAAGTCTTCATCGTCATCGGATTTTTACGTGATAGAAAAGGGCGTAGAGTACCGGAGTCACAAAGAGCGTGAGCCCCGTAGCGAAGGTCAGGCCGAAGATGATCGTCGCGGCCATCCCCCCGAAGGCGATGTCGAACAGCAGGGGGATCATGCCGGCGATGGTCGTGATGGCAGCCATGAGCACGGGCCGCGTGCGGGCCACCGTGGCCTCGACGATCGCCCGCTGGAGCGAGGCGCCCGAACAGTGCTGGACGTTGATCTCGTCAATGAGCACGATGACGTTCTTGACGATCATGCCCAGCAGCCCCAGCCATCCGGCAATGGGGAAGAAGCCGAAGTCGAAGCCCGTGAGCAGCATCCCGACCGCGACGCCGATGAGTGACAGGGGCAGCACGCAAAGGATGATCAACGGTTCCCGGTAGTTGCCGAACAGCGCCACGAGGATCACGACCAGCACCAGAAAGGCCAGCGGGAAGTATTTCATCAGGGCCTCCATCGCCTCGCTCTGGTCCTTGAACTGCGAATCCCAGAAGAAGGTATAGCCTTCGGGCAGGCGGATGGCCTCCACCTCGCGGCGGATCTCGCCGTGGACCTCGGACATCGTCGCTCCGGGCACGACACCGCACATCGCCGCCATCGAGAGCTGACGGTTGTAGGTCCGGATCTGGGGATACTCCCACGTGGTTTCGATGCCGCGCGTGAGCTGCGAGAGAGGTACCGAGCGGACGCCGTTCCAGACGGAGAGCGTTCCGAGGTCGGTCAGACCTTCGGACGGCGTGCGGAGCAGCACCGGCACACGGTCCTCCTCGTCGCGGTAGACTCCGACCGGAAGGCCGTCGCCCGAGGCACGGACCGACTCCATCATCCGGGCCTTCGTGATGCCCATCGCCCCGGCCCGCACGGCGTCATAGTCCGGGCGGATCATCATCGCCATGTTGCCCCACTCGTTGCGGGCGTCGGCCACCTTCGGATTGCGGCGCATGACGGCCACGGTCTCGCCCACCAGCGAGTCAAGCACCGCCGGGTCGGGCCCCAGGAAACGCGCCTCGATCAGCGCTTCGGGCTGTGTGTTGAGCTCGAAGCGATTGACCTTGACCAGCGGTTCGGGAAAGCGGCGGCGCACCGAGTCCTGCAGGAACTCCTGCAGCGCCCGAGCCTCGGCCGACGAGCTGCATTTGACCAGCAGCTGTGCGAAGTTGGGCTGCGGACCGAACGAGGCATTCGAAAGGTAGTAGCGCGGCGGGGTGCGCCCGACGAAGGACGAAACCTGCTCCACCTCCGGGAAGCGGCCGATCCAGCCGGCGATATCCGACGCCTCGACGTCGGTCCGCTCGATGCGCGTTCCCTCGGGCATCCACAGGTCCACCGTAAAGTAGGGCTTGTCGAGCGACGGTGTGAAAACCTTCGGAATGAAGCGGAAGCTCCACGCCGAGAGTGCCAGAAGCAGCAGCAGTCCCCCGACAACGGCATACTTGCGGCGGATGACCGCACGCAGCGACGAGCGGAAGGCGTCGTAGAGCCGTCCCCCGTAAGGATCTGCAACGGTCTGCCCGGGACGCGGGCGCGGCACGAACTCCTGGATGAAGAAGGGGGTCTGTGTCAGGGCGAAGATCCAGCTGAACATCAGCGACACGCCGATCACGACGACCAGCGACGAGAGCAGTTCGCCGGTGATGTGGGGCGAATAGTAGATCGGCAGGAAGGTCAGGATGGCGATCACCGTCGCAGCCAGCAACGGGAGAGCCGTCGAGGAGCAGGCCCTGAGGATGGCCACCCGCTTGCGCATGCCGCGCTGCATGGCGACGAGCGCCGAATCCGAGACGACGATGGCATTGTCCACCAGCATGCCCATGGCGATGATGATCGCCGCGAGCGACATGCGCTGCAGGGCGATCCCCTCGACCTGCATGACCATCAGCGTGGCGAAGATCGAAAAGATCAGTCCGCTGCCGATCAGCAGGCCGTTGCGCAGGCCGATGAAGAAGAGCAGGATGGCGACGACCGTCAGCACCGAAATCACGAGGTTCCAGACGAAACCGCGGTTGGCCACCTCGGACTCGTGGCCCTGGTCGTAGATCGGATGGAGGGCATACCCATCGGGCAGAGTCGCGGCAAAGGAGTCGATGCGGTCGGCCACCGCCCGGGCCATCTCCACGACGTTGCCCGTCGAAACCGTGGCGACGGCCACGCCCAGGGCCGGACGTCCGTCGATGCGCATGAGGTTCGAGGCCGGACGGGCATAGCTCTCCTCGACGCGGGCGATATCCCCCAGCCGGAAGTGCTCGCCCGACGGCGACGTAATCGTCATCTGCCGGATGTCGTCCAGCGAACGGAACGTACCGGTCGATTCGATCCTCAGCCGGCTCTCTCCGGTCTCCAGCGCCCCAGCATCGACCACGCGGTTCTGCTCGGCAAAGGCCCGGGCGATGTCCGCGGAGGTCAGCCCGCTGCGGGTCAGGAGGGCCGGAGGCACCGTGACCTCGACCGTAGGATACTGCGACCCCCAAATCTCCACGCGCGCGACATCCTTCACCGTCAGCAGTTCGTCCTTGAGGCGCTTGGCCTCGTCGTCCAGCTCGCGCCAGGTATGGCCCTCGCCCGTCAGTCCGTAGAAGACCCCGAGCACGTCGCCGAAGTCGTCGTTCACCACCGACGGGCCCGCCCCGTCGGGCAGACGGCCCTGGACATCGGCGACCTTCCGCCGCAGCTTGTCCCACAGCTGCTGCATCTCGTCGGCACGCACCTCCTTCTTGACGTAGACCGTGATCTTCGACATGCCGACGCGGTTCTCGCTCTTCAGGTAATAGAGTTCGTCGAGCGACTGGATCGACTCCTCCAGCAGGTCCGTGACCTCGTTGCGCACCTCTTCGGGCGATGCGCCGGGATAGGGCGTCATGACCAGCGCCTGCTTGATGGTGAAGGGGGCATCCTCGAGTTTGCCCATGTGCGTATAGGAGAAGAGGCCGCCGAAGAGCACCAGCACGAGCAGCAGCCAGGTCACCGCCTTGTTCTTCAGAAAGTATTTTACCAGTGTATTCATGTCCGGGACAGGGTTTTGAGGTGTCGGTCAAGGTAAGCACGCCCCTTGATCGTGCAGAGACCGCGCATGTAGACAATAAGGATCTCGGGCGAGGAAAGGCTGCCCCGCCGCAGCGGATGCTCCTCCACGCTGCCGAAAAGCCGGATCAGGAAATCCGACACGACGGAGCTGACCGTATTCCGCGTAACGTCGCGGCAGAGATAGCCCGTCCCGGCATCCTGCTCGGCACGTATGCCGCAGGCGTCGGCATAGTTGAAGAGGCGCTCCTGAAAGAGCCGGTAAACCGGCAGGCAGCATTGGCGGAGCTCGCGGCTGCAGTGCATGACCCGCCGCAGATCGACCTTGCGGATACCGGCATAGAGCGTACAAAGGTCGTCGATCAGGATACCGCCCGTCGGGACAAGGAGCCGCTTGCGGAGCAGCCACCGCTCCAGACAGGTATCGAGCAGCTGTTCCTTGCTGGTGAAATAGAGATAAAGCGTGCGTTTGGAGATCCGCAGCTCGGATGCCACCATGTCCATGGTGAAGCGCCGGAATCCGATCTGCCCGAGCAGCTCCAGCGTACAGCCGATGATGCGCTCCTTCATGGCCTTGGAGATTCGGCGGTCAACGCCCCGTCCGACGGCCCGACGGCGGCGACAATCTGGTCTTCATTGAGGAAGCGGAGCCCGCTCACGGCGACCGTCTCGCCGGCGGCCAGTCCGGCCCTTACCGTAATCCGGTCGTCGGGGAGCAGTTCTCCGGCGGTAATCTGCCGCCGTGCAACACAGCCCGAAGCCGGGTCCACGACCCAGACATGATCTTCCGCACCGGAAGTATGGCTGAGCGCCTTCCGGGGAATGACCACCACCGGCTGCGGCTGGTCCCGAAGGTCGAGGCAGACCCGACCCGAGAGACCTGCAGGAAGCTCCCCGCCGGGATTCGACAACAGGGCCGTGAGCAGGTAGGAGAGATTGTTCGGTGTGGTACTCCGCGCGCACTCGACCACCCCGGCCCGGAACGTCCGGCCCGGGATGTGGTCGAATTCAACGGCCACCTCATCGAGCTCCCGGGCCTGCATGGCGATCTCCTGCGTCACGAAGATCTCGATACGCAGCGAAGAGATGTCCGTAAGGGTCACCACCGGCTGCGAAGCCCTGACATCCTGATAACGTTCGATGAAGACCTCGCCGACACAGCCGTCGAACGGCGCAAGCAACTGCGTATCGTTGAGCGCATTCAGTGCCGCATCGCGGGCGGTTTCGGCCGCAACCCAGGCAGCCCGCGACGCCTCGTAGCTGCTGGCCGGCAGGTTGTCCTTTTCGTAGAGGGCCGCGACACGCTCGTAATCGGCACGTGCCTGCCTGCAGGCGGCGTCGGCCTGCTCGTAGCGCAGCCGGAAGTCGCGCGGGTCGATTCCGGCAATGAGATCGCCACAACGATAGCGGCTTCCGGCATAAACCTCGAACCGATCGACGGGCCCCGAGACGCGGAACGAAAGGACCGACGTACGCAGCGGCTTGGCAATAAAGGGATATTCACGCGAGGAGGAGACCTCGACGGTCGTAGCACGGGCCGTCTCGACACACATCGGGGAGCCGGGCTACTGCCGGTCGGCACACGAGGCCGTCAGCAGCAGGAGCGGCAAAAGAAAGAATCTGGCATTCATCGGAGGGAGTTTTGTTTCCGGGGAGCAAAAATAGCCCCCGGCGGAACTCCCTTGCGAAATGATTTGCCCAACGCCGGAATTGAGGAGCCGAAACCGGACAGACGAAAACCGAAGTTTCCCGTGCGGTTTGTCCGGACCGGGCCGCAGGCTTCGCCGTCGAACGGCAGAAGCGGATCAGAGAAGGTTCAGATCCCGGGCAATCCGGCAGGCCTCGATCGAGTTGTGCACCTGCAGCTTGCTCAGAATCTCCTGCCGATGGCGGCTGACGGTATGCACGCTGATCGACAGCCGTTCGGCGATCCCCTTGCTCGTCAGGCCGCTGTCGATCAGCCGGAGCACCTCGCGTTCGCGTTCCGACAGGAGATGCAGGTCTTCGCGCTTCTCCAGTTTCCGCACACGTCCGGTCGCCGTATGGACGACGGCTCCCGAATAGGGAAGAGAAACAAAGAGCGGGTTATAGAGGCAGAGGGTCAGCCAGAGGCTGTCGTCGAAAGGCGAAGGTATGTAGAACAGACGGTGCAGCGCCTGCTGGTAATTTCCGAAACGGTCCTTCATGCGCAATCTTTGCACGAGGCAATAGTCGGACCGCCAGCTTGCGGAAAGGTGTTTCACGAAATGGAAGAAATGGAGTTCCTGAAGGTATTTGTCCGTCAGGTCCTCGGGATGGATCAGCTTCAGGATCGCGGTCTCCCAGACCGAACCGATCTCCTCCCTCAACCCGGCGTGCGCATCGAGACCCAACAGCGCCGAAAAGCCTCCGTAACAGATATAGCTGCGGTCGGCATGCATGTCGCTCAGCACGGAGATGGCATTCTCCATGCGGGCATAGACGCCGGCCAGCCTCTTGTAATGCTCCAGCACCTCGGAACGGGATGTCTGGTCGGAACAGGCAAACTCCTGACCGAAAAACTCCCGGTTCAACTCGTCCACGATCTCCATATGGCGGAATGGTTATTTATGATTATTGCCGGTTCGCTCGCCGCGACCTACCTTTGCAAAGGTAATTCAGAACGGACAGTTATCCACACAAGACAACCGTAAATTTTCACAGAACAAAACCAAGCAGATGAAAAAGACAACGCTTCTGAGCCTGGCGCTCTTCGCCTCGCTGCACATGGCCGCAGCACAGACTCTGGAAAAGATGACCTGGTTCAACGAACCGGAACAGTGGGAGATCAGCGGAAACACCCTCTCACTCTTCGTCACCCCGCAGAGCGACTATTGGAGAATCTCGCACTATGGATTCACTGTGGACGACGCTCCCTTCTATTATGCCACCTACGGCGGAGAGTTCGAGGCCAAGATCAGGATCTCGGGAGAGTACCGCGAACGGTTCGACCAGGCCGGCCTGATGCTGCGCATCGACCACGAAAACTACATCAAGGCAGGCATCGAATTCGTGGACGGGAAATACAACCTCAGCACCGTGGTGACCCACCACACCTCCGACTGGAGCGTCATCACGCTGGAGAAGGCCGTACCCTGCATCTGGATCAAAGCCGTGCGGCGGCTCGACGCCGTCGAGATCTTCTATTCGTTCGACGACAAGGAGTACACGCTGATGCGCAACGCCTGGCTGCAGGACAACACGCCGGTCATGGTGGGCCCGATGGCTGCCTGCCCGGACGGGAAAGGGTTCCGGGCAACCTTCGATCATTTCCAGGTGAAGCACCTGCCGGACCTGCGGCGGCTGGAATGGCTGCGCAACAACGCCGAATAGCACACGGAAAACAAACATCCGCCTCATACGGGTTCAGGATCGGGCAGGGACCTCGAACGCGGAGACCCGAAAAAAGAAACGCCCTCATCCCGGCCGATTGGAGAAGAAAAAAGAAGAGGAGAACCTGAAAGTTCTCCTCTTCTTTTCTTTGCCCCCTCTTGGAGCGGAAAACGGATTTCCGACCCAAGCATATTCCTCGTTCACAATCAGCGCATTACGTAAAGCATTCTCCTCGAAGGTCACTCCCGCGATGCGGTCATCATGCACTCGTTTGCATCCCAATGCTTTCGACAAAGATAAGAAATCTTCAGGCCAAATACAAACTCAAAATCCGATTTTGCGCCGCGACCGCTCCGGCTGTCCGAGTATTTCCGAACGACAGTATTCGTCGAGTTGCTCGAACGAAGGTTCCGCGCCCTGCAGGATCATGTCAACCGTCCGTTTGCGGGCGATGTTTTCAATCTGCCCGCCGCTGAAGTCGTACCGTTCGGCCAGTGTGGCGGCCATCCGCTCGTCGAGTGTTGGGATCATCGACCGCCAGATCCGGCTCTTTGCCTCCCGGGAGGGCTTTTCGAACTCAATTTTATAGAGGAAGCGTCGCTCAAAAGCCCGGTCCAGATTCTGTGTCAGGTTGGTCGTGGCGATCAGGATGCCCTCCAGCTGCTCCATCTCCTGCAGAATGATATTCTGGATTGAGTTCTCCATCTTCTCGACGGCCCGCTGCGCCCCCTCCTGACGGATCCCCAGCACGGCATCCGCCTCGTTGAAGAGCAGGATAGGCGCCCGCTCCGACTGGCGCACATAAGAGCGATAGCGGTCGAAAGCCCTCTTGATGTTCTTTTCGCTCTCACCGACCCAGCAGCTCTTGATCTGCGAAACATCGACAACCATCAGATCACGCCCCGTACGGCGTGCCAGCTGGTAGACCGTCTCGGTCTTGCCTGTCCCCGGCGCTCCGTAGAAGAGGCAGGCGAAGCCCTTGCGCATGCCGCCAGCCTCCAGCCGCTGCTGAATCTCGGCGAAGCGTTCGGGAGCGAGAAGTTCTCCCAGCCGGTCAATCTGCCGCTGCACCGACGGATTGTAGAAGAGTTCCCTGGCAGTGAAGGTCGTGCAGTCAATCAGGTCTTTTTTCTTCTTGGTCTGCTGATCGGTCAGATGAAGATCGGCGAACAGTTCCTCCTTGGCTTTGCTCGTCAGATGATAATACTCCGAATCATTCAAGCCGTCGGAGTTGCAGTTTTCGAGAATATTCATTGCCAGCAACCCCAAACTGCGATCTTTTAAGCGATGGGATAGGAAACGCACATCACTTCGGGAAAAATAATTTTTCCAATCATGCTCTCCAATCATGTCATCGTCCAGATTGATGAAGCGATTGCAGAAAATATACAGAAGCAACCGTTCCTCGTCGCAACCCTTTAAACCATAGGATTGAATCGTCCGACAGAATGCAAGCTGCGGATTGGCGGCAACCAACAGATCAAGGTCCTGCAACTGCTGCCCCTTATCGGTTTCCTCGAAAACCTCGGCCATCCGGTCGAAAAGCTGTTCAGCCGTCAAATGATCAATCGGGGCCGGAGCATATACCCGGTTCTCCTTGACGGCGTTCACCACCTCCTTTGGCACAGAATAATAGACCGAATTGTCCTCCTTAATGCGCCGGATGAAACGCTTTTCGACCAACATATCGGTTTCTGCCATCATCGAAATGATGCGTACCATACGACACCCCACCAACTCGGCGAAATCGCTGATTTGAATCCGACTGTAAGCGCTTTTTTCCATGAAAAGGGCGAAAACCAGCGCCTGTTCCTCGTTAATAGACATGCGTTCGGCGACAAATGTCAGAGACTCGCGGGCTTTTTCGTAGAATACCTCCCCGAGTTGCAATTCAATAGCCAGGTTGACGATTTGTTCGATCGCCCCGATCAGGGTCTGTTCCGGCTTCTTTTTATCCGGAAGCTGGTTTACTCCGGCTTCCGCATGGTGAATGGCACTTTGCGCTTCCGATCTCAGTTTCATGGCATCCGAAATTTTGATTCCCGATGCAAAGATCGGAGCAGGTTCTGCCAGATTGAAGCACAACCATTCCCAGAAAGTCTGTTTTGATCGGGCTATAACGAAATTCCCCGCTCTTTGAGTTCTCGAAGCATCGTTTCCAGTTTCTGCTTGATATAGCCCGCAAATTGACCGTTCACCATATCGGGCATGGCTGAACTGTCCCAGTCCTTGTATTTGTCGAGCCTCGCCCAGCCGTAGGGCCAATAGGCCGTAGGACTGCTTGTCATGCAGTTCAATTTGAACGGTTCGGGAACATGCAGTTTTTCATTCCCTTCGTAATAGGATATTCCCCAATAAAATTCTCTGAAATTGGAGGTTTCCGTACTGAACATAATTCCCGCCCGGTGCCATTGCGGATTGAAAAAATAGAGACTGGAATTCTTTACGCCTGACAGCAGATTTGACGTATATCCGAATTTCAGACCAAGCTCATCCGCTACGGTCTGTAACCGGGGGAAGACGAAATTCTGCAGCAGATATGCGATATACTCCGTTTGCGGAACAGTATAGATGGTTGCCGTTGCATCGATGTTGCGGGTCATTGCTTCAAGCAACGCCTGCTTGTTCTTGTCGTTTTCCATTTGATGAGTCAGTTCTTTGATCAGGTTGATGTACTGGAGGATCGTCTCCCGGATAATCGGGTGCTGCACGGCAATCTGCTGGCACCGGCCGAGCCAAGTCAGGATTTCGTCATTATAGCCGATCGGAATGTACGGAACCCGGTTCCCTGCGTCATCTACGCATGACGCCTCCGAAGCCTCCTGTCGGTATAATGTCAGGTAGATAATAGCAGACTCCTTGAATCGTTTCGCGTAGTTTGCATAGCGAACCAACTGTTTGGGCTGGTCGCCCGCATAGATCTTGTTTTCAAGAATGATAATCTGGCTGCGGTCGTGTGAGCGGATGGTAATATCCATCCGGCCACCCTCCGATGTCTCCTCGTTGATAGTGCCCGCCGACGCATCCTCGACCGTCACGACAGCCTTCCGCGTGTCGAAATGCCACTCCTTGAGTTCGGGAACCGACCCAAGAAAAGCCTGCAGAAATCGATCGCCAAGGCCATGGTTGCCGTCGGGATTCAGCAACTCGGCAATAAATGCCGAATGAGTTCTGACCTCATTCGTACGAAGGTCTAGCACATTGAAGATATTGAACAGTTCGCCGCGTTTCCGCTTCTCCTCCCGTTCGATTCGGTTCCGATTCACGATCAACCGGACTTCATCCAGCAAAGTTTGCAGGCTCTCCATTTTGTTTAGATGGTTACGAATATTTTTCCAAATATACGAAAAATATAATGATTGCCTCACGCAAAGAGCGGATATTGTTAAGCCAAAGCATGACGTATTTCAAAAAAAATAGTTACCCGTAGCATATGTCATTGTTTTTCCCATGTGCGCCCTATTTTTGTCGCATAACCAACTTCTTCAAAGAAAAATGACACTCTGCGATTTGCTGCACAAGGTAACATGGGCCGAAGTGCAGCCCTACATCGAGCAGCATTTGGCCGAATGCCCCGGGATGAAGCTTTCGGACTATGAACGGATGTTCGAACGCCTGCGGTGCATGGCCCCCGAAAGGTGGATCGTGCCAGGCCTGTTTCGATTCTATGTCAGTCCCGATACACCATACAGCTGCGAATGGAAGGACATCGCCCACGATACGCTCAATGCAACGGGCCGCTATCTGACCGATCATGCCTTTGGGGCGCCATGGGCCGTTGCGCTGGCCACACGGATCGAACAATCGGGACGTTTCTGTTTTTTCAATAACGCCGAATGGGCTGCCTATTGTCTTTGGGCCATGTCACGCGAAAAAGTCGAGCCGGAAATACCAGTCTCGATGAGCTGCTTGCGGCCCGGGAACAAACCTCGATTCTGGCAATGGCTCCAAGGCCATTATGCCGATTATCGAATCAAGCGTCTGTGCAGGCGGCTCCGCACACCGGAACCGACCTTGCCGGCCACCATCGCCAGGTGGCGCAAACAGTTGCAGCGTGTAGAGGCTTCCATCCTCCGTCTGACGGGAAGGGATATGGAGCGATTGTCGGTCCGGCTTATTTCGGAGAAAAAGCGGGAACGGATCGGGGAACTGATCATGGAGCGTAAGGCGCTGCTCAACCGGATGTTTGCTGCAACAGCAGAAGAGGTGGAACGCATGGAACGGGTAAATTCTCTGCTGTTGGATCTTACCCAACAGATGTATCGCCGCAGCGCGGAGCTTTACCGCAGGGTGCTGGACACGACCCTAGACAAGACGTTCGACGATGACGTTATGGTGGAAGGTTCACTGAAATACGGTTGCAACGGTCCTGATTCGGTGCTGCATCTGACCAACGACCACTATTACGGTTCGGATTTCACGCGTATGCTGCAAATCATCAGCTGGCTTTACTCGTGTGATGTTGACGGGTTCCAGCCAGAAGAGATTGAGTGTACATCGACGGGAAGTATCGACCCGGACGACACCCCTTCGATGAGCGATGCGCAGTTGGGATTTGCCAACGATTTGGACGACGGTACCACTTGGGCGGAGGGCTGGCTCGATCATCCCGCATTCAAGCATATCTGTATCTGCCATGCCGTACACGACATCTGTACGCACAAATGCTATTCGATTCCCGACCTGCTGCGTATGAACGACTTCTGGTGCGAGGTAAAAATCTCCCACCAGCACATTGTCGAGCAGGACGGCAGCCGATGGGAGTGGTGGAACAGTTGTTCGTTCGAAGAGTTCCGGAACAAATTGTTGTCAGAAGCAGCACATCGTCCGGAAGAGTACCGTCTCGGACAATATATTGTCAACCGTACTTCCGAACTGTTCCCCGATGTTGTCGGCAGGCTAAAGAACGATTGTTTTGGGGATGATCAGCAAATTGATGCCTATTTGCACGAGTTATTAGGTAAACTAAAGGCGCGTTGACAGTTATGCGATTATGAGAATTATTGTGCGAATACGATTTAAATAAATATTAATTGCGTTGTAATTCAGTGTATTGACATCATCTATTTCTGCCAAACGCAGAAACAAATATTTAATTTTGATCATAATGGATACTTTAAGCATGATGACAACCGGAAACGGACATGTTTCCAATTACCGATTCCCTTCTGTTGAACTTTTGGAAAAACGAAACGATGGAAAAGAAAAGATATCGATTGCGGAAATCGCAGAAAATGAAAACAGGCTCAAACATGCGCTGGAACAATTGGGAATAAAAATTGCCCGGATCGAAACTACAATCGGTGCGGCCATAACACGTTACGAGGTAACGCTTCTTCCCGGGTATAAGTTAAAACGTCTTGAAGCAGAACTTGCCTTGCCGCTTGGTGTGCTGCGTGGACGTATGGCGGAAATAGATCCTTTCCGCCCTGCTATTATTATCGAGATTCCAAATACAAATCGGGGGACTGTATCCATGTATTCGCTTATTCAGTCCGATACATTCCGGGAAAACAAAGCGGAGCTTCCGCTGGCAATCGGACAAACCGTGGAGAATGCACCGTTTATCTTGGATTTGACCGAAATATCGCATTTACTGATAGCTGGAGCTACAGGTCAAGGAAAGTCTGTGGCTCTGCATGCCATGATTACCTCGCTGCTCTACAGCAAGCATCCCACACAGCTGAAATTCGTGATGATCGATCCTAAGAGAATCGAGTTTACACCGTATGGGAAGATAGAGCGCAACTTTCTGACCAAGATGGAGCCAGAGGAGGCTATCATTACTGATCCTTATAAGGTTGTCGATATGCTCAATATTCTCTGTCTGGAAATGGATAATCGCCTGGAACTACAAAACCAGCGTGCGCAATATCACCGAATACAACGAAAAATTCACTTCACAGCAGCTTGACTCTCGGCACGGACACCGCTATCTGCCCTACATTGTGGTGGTAATCGACGAGTATGCCGACCTCATCATCTCCGTCCGCAAGATCGAGAATCTCGTAGCGCGTCTGGCCCAGAAGGGACACGCCGCAGGTATTCACCTGATTATCTCCACACAGCGTCCTTCTAGTAACGTTATCACGGGTATGATCAAGGCCAATTTTCCGGCCCGCATTGCCTTCCGTGTGGTGTCGAGAATTGATTCGCGGACGATTATCGACAGTCCGGGTGCTGAACAACTTATCGGTCACGGTGACATGTTGATTTCAGTCGCAGGGAAAACGACACGTGTGCAAGGCGCATGGATAGACCCGAGTGAAACAGAACGGATAGTACAGTTTATATCCGAACAGAAAGTATGAAAATGAGGGAACCATATATCAATGGTTATCAATGATACGTCTCAACATCTGAAAGTTGAATAGAGGACAATAATTGACTGCCCTTAAATATGTCGTTTTTAATTAGTTCGATATTTTGGGGAATACGAATAAATTGCAATGCCTCACAATAGGAAAATGCACCGACTCCAATCTCGGTTACAGAATCGGGGATATAGATGGACTGCAAAGAAGTACACCCGCAAAATGCGGCTCGCTAAATTTCAGTTACAGAATTCGGGATATGGAAGTCCTGTAAAGAAGTGCATGCACTAAAGGCTCTATCCTCAATGATGGTTACGGAATCCGGAATATCAATGGTCTGTAAAAGAGAACTTGCTAAATGCTTTATAGCCGATAACCCGGGTATCCTTCTCAATTCGGTACTCAGACAGTCTCGATATTTACGGGTCTTTCAGCAAGGTCAAACGGTCGGCGCTGTATCCGGCACCATAGGCATCAATCCTTGTAGCGGATTCTTTCATCATAGTCATGATTTACAAGTTTCCCTCAAAACAAAAGAGATGATGTGTCAAATCGTGACACAACAAAGCGTTTGTTGCTGAAGATCATTATTTCTCGAAATGAATCCTCCTATTTCCCAATTTTTCTTTGCCGGATACGGTTCGTATGGTGATCATAATACCAACAGACGTCGAACTGAGCAAGTACCTCGTTGTTCCCGCTCCAACCAATCTCCAATGAATGGAACAGCGTGTTACGTTCCCGTACCCCGTTAATGGCAGTTATAGTTTCCAAGGAAAGATCCCTGACTTCAAAATCGGAGATCACAAGTACATCGGCTAAAGAATACTCATCGCATTGTAGCATTCGCAATGCTTCTTTCAGGGCTGGCTCTAGATCTGTCCCTCCATGAAATGAATAAGATAGAAAATTGACGATCTGGTCCTGCTGTTGCTCCCAGTCGGCCAGGTTTAACACTTCGATATCAATTGAATAGGAAATAAGATAACAAGCCCGTTTTTCGGCATGGGAACGCAGTATTAATCCGTAGCAGATGGCTTTGGCCACTTTCTCGGGGATTCCCGACATTGAACCACTTGTGTCGAGACAAACGATATAGGGCCCCGGACCCAAAGGTGTAGTTTCCGATTGTTCAACCTGTACCTTGACAGGTGTTTGCGATAGGGAATCGAAGGTTTGCAGACGCCGTTCCACATATTTTTTATAAAAAGTCTGCTCAAGAGAGGAATCTCCGAGTAGAGCGATCTCTGTCGGCAGTAGCGCATTGAGACGGTTACTTTCCGCAATACCGTCAATATCGGGACTTGAGGCATGGGAAAATTTCATTACCCGGGAGGATGTCTGTTTCTCAAGTCGGATTTGACGTTCTTGTTGCCTCCCATTGCCACGTCCCAGTGCATCGAGCAGTATTTGAATGGTGGGATTCCTTTTGCAAACAGCCGACAACATTTGCAGCAGATTGAACGTTTTTCGTTGCCACATTCCCGGTTGTATACCCCAGAAAAGTCCCAATTCCATAGACGAATAGTTGCATCCATAAAATAATTTGATACGTTCTGCGATATGTCTTTCAATTTGTTTTCGAGCACGGCCCAGTATCTCTAATTCATAGGCAATCTCCTTGCGCAACAAAGCACTCTCCCAATCGGAAAGAAACTCCATCCGCAGATAGGTGTACTCTTCCATGCCGACAACAGGAAATTCATCAATATAAAACGGCAAGTTTAGTTCCTTCATGACATAGCGTTTTTGGAGATAAGGATACAATAACTCCCAATGTGCGGCAAAAGTTTCGTTGTCGAAAGCTGTGCAGCGAGTCAGCAACTCCTGTTCAGAACGATAGGGATTGTGTTGCTCGATGTATTGACGTGTACTGTCGATAAAAGTCGCAATATCTTCAACTACCAAAGACGCCATGCCGTCTATGGTCCTGCTTCCGTAAAGAATATGGGCATTTTGAGCAATGTCATCGAGTATCTGTCGGTAGTTTTCCTGAAGTTGAGTTGCTTCTTTCGCGATAGTCTTGTCCTGTGAATCTTCGGATACAACAGAGCCCTCGCTGGGCGAATTATCGGCAGATATCTGCTGTTTCAGTTGTAACATCAGATAGGTTTTGTATTGCTCTTTGTCATTCATCTTGGGATAGATAATAAAGCTGTGGTTTCAATTTTCGGATACGCAATATCAGTCGAGCAAGTTCGGATTTCAGATATTGAAACTGTGAATCACTGATAAATGGCGATCGTGTTCTACCTGACAGGTTGTCGGAATATGCCTCTATCCGTGCCACTAATGTATCGAGCCGTTTGTCCAACTCCCGCAGCCATTCGAAAGCCTCTGGATAGAATTTTTTCAACGGATTCTCGGCTGAAATTTCCAGCGGATAAAAAACATCGTTGATTTTGATCCCGTTCATTTCTTTGGTTAAATTAACATACATTTCTCGGGGATGAACAGGACCTCGTTGAGCCGAAAGCACCTGTACATTTTCAGCGTGTTCCATAAGAACAGCCTGTCGTGTCTGATGCAAAGAGATGGATTCGTATTCTGAAATGTCAATCAATGTTTCTCCGTTTGAATAGCCCACAAGGTTATAATATTTCCCGTTGACAACGCGATAATTTGGTACGAGTCGTCTGATCGCGCCGGGTTTCTTCATGACGATGAGCCGAATTTCTTCCCGTTTTGAAAGGATGAGTTGATATTCTTCCTCAAAATCGGAAACAATGCTGTCGATGATCATCAGCTCAATTTTCGGAATAACAGTATCCAGCTGATCCGAATCGTCCCATAACGTTGTAGTCATCAGTAAACAATCAATTCGTTCAACTTGATTGCGTCCATTGAGAAAGGCTGCCGTCCGCAATAGCCGGATAATTTTTTTCCATCGACGGTCAGAGACGAAAATAGGTTTCGACGCCCCATCATTTTCATTGCCAATGGGTTGCTTTAAACACCCTCGTATTTTGGAGATCAATCCCAATATACAAGAAGGCACCGCAATCCGATCAATCTGTATTTGCCATTCGGCATATTCTTCAGCTGTAATTTGCAAGGATTCGGACAGGTCTATTTCTGTGTCTCCAATCCCCAGAATCATTTTATAAAAGGCCTTTTCCGATATCAATGGCGGCACTACAATCCGAATAAGATATCGATCCCACAAGGCTTCCAACCCTTCGTCTTGGGCCGGAAGTTCGTTTGAGGCTGCAATAATTCCTTTTAGCGGCAGACGGAGTTCATGATCGCCGTTCCGGAAAAGTTTTTCGTTCAGTACGGTCAGTAAGGCGTTCTGGATCGATGGTCCGGCCTTCCAAATCTCATCGAGGAAGACCACATCGGCCGTCGGCAGATAACCCTCGACCAACCGTTCATAGGTATCTTCATCTTTGAGTTTTGAGATCGAGACCGGCCCGAAGATTTCATCTGGCGTACTGAAACGGCTCATCAGATATTCAAAAGACTGCGCATTTCGAAAAGCCAGCTTCAGCCGTCTGGCGATGAGACTTTTGCCTACTCCGGGCAACCCTAACAGGAAGATGCTTTCCCCCGCAATGGCCGAAAGAAAAGCCATGGCCAATACATAGTCCCGTTCGTAAATACCGGCAGCCAGTTGCGTCAATAATTGCCTGATTCGTTCCTGACGTGGACGAAAAAGAGTATCTGGTTCCATGAAGATTTACTTTTGTCTCCAAAGATCAGATGAGTAAGAGCCAAATCGTGACATAACAAGTGAGGATATTTTATTGGAAAATTTTTTCGGTAAAACTTTAACTTATGCTATAATTGAGCATTACCTTGTATTTATCTTTGTCTATAAATCTATGGGTTGAAGCAAATCAATATACTAGGGTAATATGGAAAAATTACAACGATTGCTGGATGAGGTCAGACTTATCCTGAAAAAAGCAGAGGTTGAAAAGAAAGAGGAGGACAGACGCGGAGAAAGCTTTAACATATTCAATGTTTTAGGTGTGACTTCCGACGAGACACGAACTCACTCCGCATTTATTGCAGAGTTGTTGGACCCCAATGGCAGTCACGGCCTCGGAGATCAATTTCTCCGATCATTCATCGATACAGTTGATTGTTTGAGGTCTTGGAATTTCGACACGAAATCGGCCAAAGTTCACAAAGAGTTGAGTATCGGAGGTAAAAATGAGGATTGCTCGGAAGGAGGCAGAATCGACATTGCAGTTGAGTCCAATGGCAAGGCGATTATCATCGAAAATAAAATCTATGCCAGCGACCAGGAAAAACAACTGGTGCGATATTACAATTACGGCACAAAGAACTGTTCGAATGGGTTTCGATTGCTTTATCTGACTTTGAATGGAGATGATGCTTCAAAGTATTCCCGCGAAAAGTTGGTCGTGAACGAGGACTATTACACAATCGCCTATAATCATGAAATTTCCGATTGGCTGCAACGCTGCATAGAATTTTCCGTACGCCGACCCCTCATTCGGGAGACATTAATTCAATATCAAAGCCTGATTAACCAACTAACAATGAACAGCATGGACAAAAATAGCCAGGAAGAGTTGCTCAAACTCATGTCCGACCCGAAGAATATCGATTCAATCTGCAGCATTCTCAATCTGGAAGCGAGATGGCGGGAACGTATCTTCAATGTATATGTTCTTACTCCCTTGAAAGAGAAATTTAAAGATCTGGACATTGAACTTAAGAACAAAGGTGTCAACATAAAGCGCCCTGAATGGACGCAATATATTCGCCTGGATTGGGGCAATACGTTGGGTAATCATGCAGCCATTGGAATTACCACCAACATTGCCGGCCCCAAAATGAAGCAAAAAATAGATAGCTTCAGCGGCCCTGGGAGCCAAGCTCCCAGCGATTGGTGGCCGTATGGATGGAAGAAGTTGGATGGAAAGTATTGGGAAATACCCCAAATGGTCAATGGTGAACTTGTCGATTATCTGTATCGTAAGATTCTCTCTATTTTGGAGGAGATAGAGGAAAAGCAACTCCCCATGTAAATTCTCTGATATATGAACCTGCTCGTTTATGCCGTATTTTGGTGGAGGCGAGCTTTTTTTGTGTTTTAGCTTCCAACAAGGCGCAAGGTCAGTGGTATTTTTGTATATTTGAAGATAAAATCTCAACATCTCGATTCTATCGAATAGAATATACCCATTAATTAACCTGGTCATTTATGAAAAAGGGGAAATTAACACAATATAAAATCATAACCATAACCGCTGTCTTGGTCGTTTTGGCTTGTTCCTTTGCCATTTACCTGCGTCTGTTTACCGAGAAGGAACTCTGGTATGAGATGTTTGCCGCTGTTCTTGGAGTAATTATAACCGCAATCATCACGATGATTCTGCTTCGAGGACAGAGTGACAATGATGTGGAAAGGGAAAGAGCATCCAAGATATTCGGAGAAAAGCTCAAAATCTATCAAGAGTATCTCTGCACGTTGTGTGATGTAATCAAGGACCGGAAACTGACCGATGAGGAAAAAATCCGTCTGGAGTTCCAGACTTCCTATGTTGCCATGCATTGTGATCCTGCATATATCGCAATAGTAAGTGGAGCTGTACGCGACCTTATAAAATATTGTTGCCCGGATGAAAGCAGTGAGGATCAAAAACGGCTAAACCCTAATTTGTCCATGAGCGATTCACCTGATCCGTTGTTGAACAGTCTTTTTTGCATTGTTGAAGCCTTCAGAAAGGATTTGTATGGCGATGACTTCAAATTCGATGACAAAGATAAAGACGCCACACTCAAAAACTTCTCAGACGCTTACCGGAATGCCAAAAGCGATGATAACAGCGAGGGAAATGAGATTGCCCAGCAGGCGGAGCCTACCCTGCAAAATCATGATGTCAGTCATTGGGACGACGCTTTGCAGAAATGGAACGAGCAAGGGTGGAATCTTGAAGGCCTCTCTGACCGGTACGACGGCTTTAGGCTTGTAAACAGAACTGGAAATCCTGGAATCATCAATGTTGGATTCTGGCATGGACATTATTATATTCAGGCTTCATATCGCAACGACTCTGATTTCTCAAAACCTTTGAAATGGGAAAAGGGAGGGCGTAGAAACTATGGACAGTGGTGGCAATACCTTGCTGAACCCTATTATGATATCCCGGAAAGACAATTTGTGGAGACCTTTAAGTCCAACAAGAATCTTCAACAGTATATCACTGATTATACGAATTTGTTGATAGATATCGAAAGTCGCCATCATCGTACTGTGACCTGGAAAGATAAGGTAAAGAGATACGAAAACTGGAAAATATTCATTTGGTATTGGGATATGCTGGCTTGTGAATACGAGAATGAGGAGGAAGGTATTCCCTATATGGATATTATCGAAAAAGACAAGAGTGGAATTGTGCTTATTCAACTCGCCAATCGTCAAAATGACATGGCAAAACTGAGAAATACATTGAAACGGATTGGATGTGAGAATAAGGAAAAACAGGAGAATGGCTATGTAATTCTGGAGGAAGTTCACTCTGTCATGGCGGAAGATGTCGCGGCAAGAGTAAACTATTGGATTGACAAGATCAAGCTCTAATTCTGCATGCCTTAATATTTAAACCAAAAAGAATCCGGCTTTTTCTGCCGGATTCTTTTTGGTTTGCGGCATGGTTACAATGCCGGAGCATGTCGTCCTTTATGAGGCCCGTTGGGGTGTCGTAAACAGTAGCCGGAGGTCAAGGATGAAATGCTGTTGGACGATTGCCCGCAGTATTTGCAAGTGTATTTGCTTTTCTCGCTTCCTTCATAGAGTTTATGTCTGCCTTTATGAGGCCCATCCGGATGTCGTATGCAATAACCGGCGGTCAAAGACGAAACTGAGGAAAACTTTTGTCCACAGTATTCACAATAGAAATTTGCCATAGCACTTAAGGTTAGTTTGGTCTATCAAATATAATGTTTTTCTGTCAAAAAATGTCGACTATGCTCTTGTCTAATTTGCAATTCAAAATTTTTCTGCTGTAATTCGATTGGTCGTATCATCCGACCCGAAGTCTCGCATCAATTCTTCCAGGTAATAATCCCGTATGCTAACCCATATCCAGAGATATAGCAGTCTGCGTCATTCTTTTTAGCAAATATATCGACCGGATATGCCAAACGAAAGCCGAACAAATCAAAAAATTAATTTAACCATCCGATAGTTATGCCATAATTTGACATATCACTATTCTATATTTGCAGCAGACAATCTGTTCAATGGGAACGGATGAATGAAATAAACCATACAACTATGTCAAAGAGTAGAAAGACGCGCACCTCATCGAAAAGCAATGCCGCCATGTTGTTTAACCGTTATGTCTGGCTGGTCGATACAATCTACCGCGCCGGGCGTATATCGTTCGAGGAGATTAACGAGCGTTGGCAGCGTTCGTCGCTTAACGAAACAGGTGAAGAGCTTCCCCTGAAGACCTTCCACAACCACAAAAACGCCATCCAGCAGATGTTTGACATCAACATCGAATGCGACCGGAGGAGCGGCTATCTCTACTACATCGAACATGCCGAGGATATGGAGCAAGGTGGCGTGCGGACATGGTTGCTGAACACCTTTGCCGTAAACCATCTCATCAACGAGAGTCACCACCTCAAGCGGCGCATCCTTTTCGAGGAAATTCCCTCCGGACAGCGATTCCTCATGCAGATCATTGAGGCGATGCGTGACAACCGGACGCTGGAGATGTCCTACCAGAGTTTCTGGAACAATACACCTCGCACATTCGAGGTGGCACCTTATTGCGTCAAGGTTTTCCGCCAGCGGTGGTATGTCGTGGCGTGCAGCACGAGCGATGACCGGCTGCGCATCTATGCGCTGGACCGCATCCGGGAGCTCCGCACGTCGGAGCATCTGTTTGTCCTGCCCAAGGATTTCGACCCGCAGGCCTATTTTGCCGCTTCGTTCGGCATTGCTGTCGATGAGAGTTACAAACCCGAGCAGGTACGGGTTCGCGTATCGGGCATACAGCGACAATACATTCGCACGCTTCCGCTGCATGCTTCGCAGCAGGAGACCGAAATTACGGACAATTCTTCCATATTCGAATTCTACCTGCGGCCGACGCTCGACTTCCAGCAGGAGCTGCTGACGCATGCCGCGAACACCGACGGGCAAATCGAAGTGCTGAAACCGCAATGGCTGCGCGAAGAGATGGAACAGGTCGGATTAAATTTATTCAACACGCATAGCATCAAGTAATATGATTGTAAATCCCGCACATATCACCTTGCTTCTCGGAGGCTACAACGGTTATGCCGTTTTTGGCACAGGACAGGGTCGCAACCAGAAATTCGGACTGATTGATCGGAATGGAGAGATTATAATTCATCCAGAATTTCCGGGATTTAGCATAAGTCCCGGAAGCCGATATGTCGAATTTTTTACAACACGTTCGTATATGCGGCCCCGTTACTTTGACTTGACCACGGGAAGATGGATCAATCATGATGACAAGCACCTGCTTTGGCCGATTGACGGGAGCGCCGGCAGATATTTTCGCATCTTCACCCGTCGTCGTTCCGGTATTATCGATCATATGGGCCGTCAAATTCTTCCGATGAAATATGGGTATGTCGGATGGTGTGGAGGAAATTTCATCGTACAAAATCCCCGAAGCGGACTTTTTGGAATTGTGACACCTGATGGAGAAGAGGTCGTCCCATTTTCCCGAAAATACGAGCGGGTCCTTCCCGGAGCCCTGGATGAGCCAACCCTTGTAGAAGAAGATGGCAAATGGTTTTATATTGACCATTGCGGAGAACCGATAGTATCGAGAGGAATGCTTGAGCTGCCGGCTGATAATGTAAAAGTACTGAATTATGCACAATATATCGAATACGGCATTAAAGAAGGGGAAGTATGGAAGTATGGGATACTCGATAAATCCGGGCATAAAGTGGTCCCTCCAATCTATGACACGATATATGACTTTAACAAAAAATATGTTTTAGCCCGATTCTGCGTTCAAGATGCTCGTCCAATGGAAGGCCTGATAGATTTCTCGGGTAATCCGGTTATTCCCGTCGGGAGCCGAAACGAAACCTTTTCCCCGATTTCCGGGGATGACGATTTGATAGTTACCTATCTCGAAAATCAACAATATTACAATACTGCAGACTCGGGGATTGTTCGAATAGGGGCCGATGGATCTTTGACAGAAATTATTCCGGCCATTTTCTGCATTCCCTATTTAGAACATACCGATCTGATTATAGCGTCTCCATGGCGAAGTGTGCGGGGCAACAGGGATCTCAATGGCTTCGGGATATTTTCACTGGGCGGCGAGCTGTTGGTACCCTTTGAGTATAAGGATATAAATTATATGAATGATAAGGAGCGTATCGCTGTTAATAAAGACGGCAAATGGCTCTTCATCAACTCAAAAAACGAGCGGACCTTGTTTTAAATTTCTCATAAAAACAAACAAATATGATTTACCTTACATCTTTTACCTTGCCATCGCGGGAATCGGAAGAGAATTATTTGAATAAATTTTATTGTACCGCGCCCCCTCCCGGCGTGAATTATTATAACACACTTTATCCGTTTACCATTTTCCCCGAGAAGGGTATGGCCAAGGTTGAATTTGGAGATGTAACGATCTTTTATGGCGGCAATGGAAGTGGCAAGTCTACACTGCTGAACATCATATCTCAAAAACTAAAGGCAACACGTAGTGCGCCCTACAATACCAGTATTCATATGGATGCGTATATAAAACTGTGCTCATTTCAAACAGATATAAGCTGGTGTGGTGAGGAGTTCAACTTAACAGGGGAACGCTCGTCAAAATATGATATAGGGACTATAACCCGAGTCATAACAAGCGACGACATTTTCAAATCTTTACTTACTGGAAGAATCAAGCGCGAGCAGAGCCTGTATAAGGCAAATATGTTGATTAAACGTTGCGCCGCAATAAAGAGAGATGATGAGTACGATGTGGAGGGCAACTTGAAGCGGCCCCGTTACCTGAACTTTGAAACGGGCGAAAACGTTCAAAAATATATCGATTTCGTAGATGTCCGCAAAAAATCATATTCTGAATATATCAAGGATAAATTGGGCAAGGAAGAACCTGGGCTCTCCAATGGCGAGAATAGTTTTCTGCAAATTTCACAATTAATGGAAGACGAAGGCGTCTACATTCTGGATGAACCGGAAAACAGTTTGTCCCCGGAAATGCAATACAATTTGTCTCAACTCATCCTCTACATGGCCCGCTACAACAATTCGCAGATTATCATGGCAACGCATTCTCCGTTTTTATTGGGTATCGAAGGTGCAAGAATTTATAATCTTGATGAACGACCAGTCAAAGTGTGCAAATTTGAGGAGCTGGAATCGGTGCGATTTTACTATGATTTTTTGCGTGAACGGCTGAATGAGAAAAACTGAGATATAATATCCGGATGTAGACGGCATCCTCCAGTCTAGATACTTGGAGAAAACCGTCCTGATGCCATGCAGTTTAGTTGGAGAACAGCTTCATACATAAGATATCATTATCCATCTCTGAAGGCAGTTCGTGGTAACACGGATGTTTTTGAAGATGAAACATCTTTACACGGGAATGCCGTGCAGCTGCAGAATACAAGCCCAATCCGTCCGTTCCTGAATACACCCCACAAAACCGTGTCGGGCAAATATTCCGGGTTTCCTTTGCCGGGGAATTTTTTTTGCGTATCTTGCAAAAAACGGTTCTGCCATGAAACGCTTCATCTTTCTGTGCTCCCTCTTTACAGTTTTTCTCGTCAAAGCTCAGGATTCCGCATCCATTCCAACGCTCCACCACGATACGGAGTTTATCATCAAGGTCGTGGCTGCCGAGGGCGGACTCTACAGCTACTCCATCGTGCACGAAAAAGAGATCGGGAGTAAGGTTCTCATCTCAACGTCGGATCCCTTTCTGAAGGGGCAGATTCCCAATGACGAGGTTCGCGGACAGTTCGGGACAATCGAGTCAGGGAAGGGGACTCGGACACTCCTGCGCATAAAAAGCGGAATCCCCGAACCTCTGACATTTGTAATCGCGTTGCTGCAAGACGAGATAAATTACGATGTGCTGGATCTGGACCTCTATCCCAATGTCCTGCGAAACGACTTTTGGTCCGGCCGGTTCGAAAAGATTCTGGTCGGAGATCTCTACAAAAAACAAGACCAACCCCAGTTCGAGATCATGCGGGATTCCACCTGCATCAAGAATCTGGGTTTAGACCCGGAAAAGGCCGACTCTCTCATCCGCAAGCAGCTCCGCCTCATCCGGAAGACCTTCGATGCGGACGAGGATCTGTTGCTATCGGGGATGGAAGAGCTCGAGCAGCAGTTCGCCTCCCGCCGTATCGAGCGGAGCTACAATCGAGGCATCGGCACCGATCTGTATCCCAATCCCCGGGCTTACACGCTTGATCCACATCCGAAAGAGTATCTCCGGACAGAATGTCCCTATCTCTCGAATAACATTATTTATTTTACGGAGCAAGGTACCGACCGGATCCGCGTGATCTACTGGGAATGGGAAGAATTCTCGGAAACGGGCTTTTGGTCGGAAAACGGGATCGACAAGGCTCTCTTCCATGAGAAATTCGAGGCATTGCGAACTGCCATAACCGACACCATGGGGCAACCCGAGAGCGTAGAGATGGGATCGGAAGCCCCCACGACGAAACGATTCCAGGATAAGATCATCTGGCACACGGAAAACGGCACGAACATCCGGCTATCTCTCTTTGGAAACGTCGACAGCAATTTCCGCGACCTAAGCCTGTGTATCTACCGGGACTGACGTCACACCGCAACAAAACGTGTTGTCGCCAAAGTGGAGAAGCCTGGCTGAGCGAGCCTCTAAAATCAGATTTTACGGCGTTCTCTCTCCGGTTGTCCGAGCATCTCCGAACGGCAATATTCATCGAGTTGCTCGATCGAGGGCTCCTCACCCCGAAGAATCATATCGACCGTCCGTTTGCGGGCGATGTTCTCGATCTGCCCGCCGCTGAAATCGTACCGCTCGGCCAGTGTGGTGGCCGTCTGTTCGTCAAGCGCCGGGATCATCGACCGCCAGATCCGGATCTTCGCCTCCACAGAGGGCTTCTCAAACTCAATCTTGTAGAGAAACCGCCGCTCGAAAGCCCGGTCCAGATTCTGTGTAAGGTTGGTCGTGGCGATCAGAATGCCATCCAACTGCTCCATCTCCTGCAAGATGATATTCTGGATCGAGTTTTCCATCTTCTCCACGGCTTGACTGGCCCCCTCCTGGCGGATACCCAGCACGGCGTCTGCCTCATTGAAGAGCAGGATGGGAGCCGGTTTCGAATAACGGGTATAGGCGCGGTAACGATCGAAAGCCTCCTTGATGTTCTTCTCGCTTTCGCCAACCCAACAGCTTTTGATCTGTGAAACATCGACAACCATCAGATCGCGACCCGTGCGGCGTGCTAACTGGTAGACCGTCTCGGTCTTGCCTGTCCCCGGCGCTCCGTAGAAGAGGCAGGCG
>ENA-ORNF01000892-ORNF01000892.1-human-gut-metagenome-genome-assembly--contig:-NODE-892-length-28613-cov-6.274844_pt1 | contig 28613 bp, 18 predicted proteins | sample MGYA00242110_ERZ509012 | MGnify/ENA primary metagenome ERZ509012 (study PRJEB26280, sample SAMEA2338714) | human gut metagenome | biome: human gut; feature: human-associated habitat; material: faeces...
GAAGGTACTTGTCTGCTTTCTCTTTGGATACAAGTTCCTTGTCGTTCTTGTTATCTACATAACGTAAGAAGTACCAGGAGGAACCAGCCCACTGAGGCATTGTGTTTGTCTCACGTTTTGCCGGAGCGCCGCAGCACGGGCAGGTGGTGTTCACCCAGTCATGCATGACGGACAGGGGGGATTCGCCGGAATCGGTCGGCTCGTAGTTGTCCACCATCGGCAGCGTCACAGGGAGCTGATCTTCCGGCACAGCCACCATACCGCACTTGTCGCAGTGCACAATCGGGATGGGTTCGCCCCAGTAGCGCTGGCGGCTGAACACCCAGTCGCGGAGCTTGTAGTTGACCTTCTTCTCGCCCAGCCCGTTCTTCTCCAGATACTCGATGATCGCTTCCTTCGCCTGCGCGACCTTCATGCCATCAAGGAAGCCGGAATTGACCATCACGCCGTCCTGAATGTCGGTATACGCTGCTTCCTCAATATTGCCGCCCGCGACGACCTCAATCATCGGGATGCCGAACTTATGCGCGAACTCCCAGTCACGGGTGTCGTGCGCCGGAACAGCCATGATTGCGCCCGTGCCGTAGGTCATCAGCACATAGTCGCTCAGCCAAATCGGGATTTCCTTGCCGTTGACGGGGTTGACGGCGCGGACGCCCTCAATCTGCACGCCCGTCTTGTCCTTCGCCAGCTCGGCGCGTTCAAAGTCGCTCTTCTTCGCGGCTTCCGCGCGGTACGCCATGCACGCGTCGTAGTTGGTGATTTGGTCTTTCAGCTTGTCAATCAGCGGATGCTCAGGGGACAAGACCATGTACGTCGCACCGAAGAGCGTATCCGGGCGCGTGGTGAAAACGCGCACCTTCTCGCCCGGCACGGTCAGGGAAAAATCCACTTCCGCGCCGACACTGCGGCCAATCCAGTTGCGCTGCTGCACCTTCACCTTGTCGATGAAGTCCACCGTGTCCAAGCCGTCGAGCAGCTTCTGGGCATAGGCGGTAATCTTCAGCATCCACTGCTTCTTGACCTTGCGGATGACCTGCGTGCCGCAGCGCTCGCACACGCCGCCGACAACTTCCTCATTCGCCAGACCGCACTTGCAGCTGGGGCACCAGTTAATCGGCATTTCGGACTTGTACGCCAGCCCGTGCTTGAACAGCTGAAGGAAAATCCACTGCGTCCAGCGGTAGTAGGACGGGTCGGTGGTGTTGACCTCGCGGGAATAGTCGAAGGAGAAGCCGATTTTCTGCAATTGCTCGCGGAAGTGGTCGATGTTCTTCTTCGTCACGATGGCGGGGTGAACCTTGTTCTTGATGGCGTAGTTCTCCGTCGGCAGACCGAAGGCGTCCCAGCCGATGGGGAAAAGGACATTGCAGCCCTCCATGCGGCGCTTGCGGGCGATGATGTCCATCGCGGTATTAGAACGCGGATGCCCGACGTGCAGCCCCTGTCCCGACGGATACGGGAACTCAATCAGGCCGTAGAATTTCGGCATGGTGTAGTCGTTCTTCGCCTCGAAAACGTGACTGTCCGCCCAGCGCTTCTGCCACTTCGGTTCGATGGCTTTAGGGTCATAGGGTTTGAATTCCATGATGCTTCCTCCCTGCTTTTCTCGGACGGAACAAAAAAACGTTCCGCCCCTGCAAATTCTGCAAAGACGAAACGGATGTTTCGCGGTACCACTCTGCTTGTCCGGACGTGCCGAACCTCTCTTGCGCGTAACGTGCGCCATTCGCCGAACCCTTCGTCCGGTTTGCGCTCCGGGGCGAGCGGCTGACAGGCGTCTGACCGCGCTTCCACCAGCACGCGGCTCTCTGGAACAGACGGAACTTCCAGCGTTCCCCTTCATTGCGGGACAAGGTCAGTATAATGCTTTTTGCGGGCGTTGTCAAGGGTTTCGGTCTTTGCTTTTTCGGTGTTTTTACACGCAGAATGGTTCGCTTCAGCCGAATTTTGTGCTATACTGTTAGCAATTATGCTGCGGCAAGGAGGAAAGGCGTTATGCACCTGATTATCCCCAAGAATTACAATCCCGTGCTGAACCTGCGGGATACGGAAATCGCCATCAAACTGGTCAAGGATTTTTTCGAGACGGAGTTAGCCCGCGCGCTGAACCTGACCCGTGTGTCCGCGCCGATTATGGTCACGCCCGGCAGCGGTCTGAACGACAACCTGAACGGCATCGAGCGCCCGGTGTCCTTTGACGTTCTTGAAACCGGCGAAACGGCGGAAATCGTCCATTCGCTGGCGAAATGGAAGCGTCAGGCGCTCAAAACGTACGGCTTCCAGCCCGGTGAAGGGCTGTACACGGACATGAACGCCATCCGCCGCGACGAAACGACCGACAACATCCACTCGATTTTCGTCGACCAGTGGGACTGGGAGAAAATCATCACCCCTAAGCAGCGCACGATGGAGACGCTGCAAGCGACCGTCCGCGCGATTTACCTCACCCTGCGCAAGACGGAGGGCTTCGTCTGCGCGCATTATCCGCACATCAAACCCGAACTGCCCGACGACATCACGTTCGTCTCGTCGCAGGAATTGGAGGATTTGTATCCCGACCTGCCGCCGAAGGAACGCGAATACCGGGCAGTACGCGAATACGGCGCGGTGTTCCTGACGGGCATCGGCGGTGCGCTGCGTTCCGGACAGATACACGACGGCCGCGCCCCGGACTACGACGACTGGTCACTCAACGGTGACATTCTGCTCTACGACCCGCTGCTGGACATTGCGCTGGAAGTGTCGAGCATGGGCATCCGTGTTGACCCGGACGCGCTGCGCCGTCAGCTGGCGATTCGCGGCTGCGAGGAGCGCGCGGAGCTGCCATTCCAGAAGGCGCTGCTCAACGGCGAGCTGCCCCAGACGATGGGCGGCGGCATCGGGCAGAGCCGCATGTGCGTCTACCTGCTGCGCAAAGCGCATGTGGGCGAGGTGCAGGCAAGCCTGTGGCCGCAGGACGTGCAGGACGCGTGCAGGAAGGCAAATATTCAGCTGCTGTAAGCAAAGCAATGAGGGCAAGCCTGAAATGCGGCTTGCCCCTGTTTTATTATCCCGTATGAAATTGCCCCATCATGCAGAGACTCTCGCCGCTGCCCCATCTGCTTCATACTGCACGATCCACCGCCGAAATGTTTCCTGACTTACGCCTGCCTCTGCTGCTGCGTCACGCATGCTTTTCTTTCCGAATTTGCCTTTTGCTGATATCCCATAAAATGCTCCCTCCATGATTGACAGTTTGGTTTTTTACTGTCTCTCATAGAGGGAGCATATCACATTCCCCAGCAGTGTCTTCATGTCCGCGCAGGGAAGCGTTCACTCTCCTGCGCGGACGTTTTTTGACTGGCTTATACTATTCCCAAATGAGAATTCGCGGCGCAAGCAGATGGCGCAGGTGAATTCGGAAATAGTATTACTTCTTTTCCGACCCCATCGCGCCCGTCATCAGGACAGCACCCGAAATCGCGGCGAGCAGCATCAGGATGAAGGAGAGGATGAACGGAACGCCCAGCGCACCGATGGTGGACGTGCCGCCGAAAATCAGCACGAGGTCATCCATGCGGAAGTTGATTTCCGTCACCAGATAACGGAACCACGCAACCAGTGTGCACGCCAGACCAGCCGCCGCCAGCAGACCAATCTTCTTCACGCCCGCGACGAAGTAGCACATCGCCGACACGAGGAGCAGCACCAGCACAACCGCGTCGAAGTTCATCTTCGTGGTCGCAGCCGTGTCAATGATGATGTAGAAGATAGCCGCCAGCACCGCAATCACCGCTGCGACAATCGAAACCGTCTTGCGGTCAGCGGAGGCCGCCTTTTTCTTGACGTCCATGAAGTAGGACACCAGCATCGCGAGACCGAAGAGCGCGGTCAGCACAATCAGCACGATGCGCGCAATCAGCATGTCCGTCTCGACCCAAGACGTCGTGTGGACGACGTGGCTGGTTTCGTTCATGCCGTTCATAGCGGCGGAGTTCGCGTAGGTATAGAGGAAGTTCTTCGCCGAAGTGCGGAGGTTGTTCAGCAGCTTGCCGTCTTCCGCCGCCCAGCCTTCAATCTTCGACACCAGCCAGTCGCCGGAGGACAGCCAAGTGTCATTGCCCGCTTCCAGACCGATGGAAACGTCCATCCAGTTGCGGTTCGCCATAACAGCGTCCGTCAGCGTCACGCCGACGAAGCCCCATTCCTTGCGCAGAACTTCGTTGCAAAGTCCGCCGTGCGCGCCCGCCCAGCGCGTGCCGATACGGTTGAAGGAGGTCATAGCGGCGTTCGCACCGCCCTCTTCCACCGCGTACTGGAAACCCTTCAGGTAGATTTCACGAATCGCCTGTTCCGTCGCGAAGGTTGCAACCGACTGGCGGTACGTCTCAAAGTCATTGAGCGCGAAGTGCTTGATGTAGACGACCAGACCCTTCGAGCGAGCCGCTGCCACTTCCTGCGCCGCCATCTTGCCAGACAGGAAGCCGTCCTCAGAGTAATACTCGAAGTTGCGGCCGGAGTAAGGCGTGCGGTGGATGTTCATCGCCGGGCCGTACCAGCCGACCACGCGGTTGTCGGAGCGCAGCGCGTCTTCGCCCATCGACAGACCGACATTGTAGAGGATTTCCGTGTTGAACGTCGCCGCCATGACCGGTTCGGAGGTATACGCCACCGTGGAGTTGCTGCCGGCATACGTCGCCTTGATGCCCTGCGGGCCGTCCGCTGCCACCGTCGCGGGCAGACCGATGGAGTCGATTGCCCGCGTGCCGTAGCCGGAGTGGCCAACCAGTTCCGCCAAATCCGTCAGCGTCAGCTGATTGAGCAGATCCACCCACATCGGGTCGTCGTAGTCCTTGCCAATCAGGTTCGCCAAGGTGTAGTTCGTCGCGGTTGAACCCGTGATGACCGTCTCGTCGGGCGCTTCCGCCGTGTAGTTGAATTGCAGACCGTTGATGATGGCATCGTTCGCCGTCAGGCTGTCATAAGAAACCGGCCAAGTGCCCTGCCAGTCGCTGCGGGACAGGTACGTCACGAGTTTCTCGCCGTAGCTGTTCAGGTCCGCATCACCAAACTGGTTGGTAATCTTGTAGCCCGTGCCGGACACGCTGTACGTCGCATTGTCGTCGCTGTCGACCGTGAACTTATAGACCTTTGCCGCGTCGCCAGGGGCATCCATCGCCGCCGCGCCGTTCGCGGTCAGCGTTGCGGTTTCCGCCTCTTCTGCGCCTTCCGCAGCCGGCGTTTCCTGTGCGATGGGGGCATAACCCTTCGCCGCGAGGATGTTGTTCACCGCGTCGTGTGCATCCAGACCAACGCTCAGGTAGTAGTCACCCGCTTCGAGAATGTAGGTTTTGTTGACATGTTCGTCGTAAACCGTCAACTCCTTGCGGTCAACCGTCACGGAGACGGTCTCGGATTCGCCGGGCTGGAGGACATTCGTCTTGCCGAAGCCGACAAGCTGCACAGACGCCTTCTCAATCGCGTTCGCGCGGTCGAATTCGGTGTACGGCTGCTGGCCGTAGACCTGCACGACTTCCTTGCCTGCGACGTTGCCCGTGTTCGTCACCTTCACCAGCACGGTGAAGCTGTCGGTTGCCGCGTCGTAGGTCACGCTTTCCAGCGCCTGTTCAAACGTGGTGTAAGACATGCCATAGCCGAAGGGATACGCGACTTCCTCGCCGTACACCCAGCTGTCGCCCTTGGACGCGAAGATGCCCGCATTGCCGGACGCGTTGCCCTGCTCCATGACCGCATCTTCATAGCGCGTTTCGTAGTACTTGTAGCCGACATAGATGCCTTCGGATTCCACCAGATAGTGAATCGCATAGCGCACCTTCGTCTTGTCGCCCGGCACGCCGTCAATCGTCACGCCGCCGACCGTGCCCGTCTCTTCATCCGCATTGGTGTAGACGTAGGAGCCGAAGTTCTGAATCGCCGCGGAGGACAGAGAGGACACGGAGTAGGTGTCCACCAGTCGGCCAGAGGGGTTCACGTCGCCCACCAGAATCTGCGCCACCGCGTTCAGACCGTACTGACCGGGGCCGCCGATCCACAGGCAGGCATCCACGCCGTATTCCGGATTGTTCACCCAGTCCATCGCCATGGCGTTGGAGGAGTTAATCAGCACAATCGTCTTGCTGAAGCCCTGCGAAGCCACATACTTGAGCAGCTCGCGCTCGGAATCCTGCAATTCAAAGTACGACGTACCGTCGGTGAATTCGCCGGTGTACAGGTCAGCGCCTTCGCCGCCGGAGCGTCCGATAACGACAATCGCCGCATCCTTGTAGCCGTCCAGATTCACGCCGGAAGATGCCACCGCGTCCGCCGAAACCTCGGCAATGCGGGTCGCCGCCGGGACGTCCGCATATTCGGTGAACATGCCGGGCGTGGAGCGGTTGGTCTTGTCTTCCTTCATCTGCGCAATCTGCGCGCTGTACCAGTCCATCATCGCGGTGTTGACGTTCAGACCTGCCGCCGTGAGCGCGCTGGTCATTGTCGCTGCCTTGCTGGTATCAACCTGACCAGAACCCGTGCCGCCATAGATGGTATCAACTGCGCCGCGGCCGAAAACGGTCACGCCCAGTCCTTTTTCCATCGGCAGCGCGCCGTTGTTCGTCAGCAGCACAGAGCCTTCTCCCTGAATCTGCTCACACAGCGCCTTCTGCCACGCGGTCAGCGCATCATCGTCACGCGTACCGTCTTCCTTCAGGAAACTGGAGGCGTAATAGGTAGAGTTTTTGCTGGGGTCATCCGTCACCACGCTCGTGGTCACGATGCCCAGTTCCTTGTTGATCATCATGGCGTAAGCAGCCGTGAAGTAACTGCCCACCAGAACAATCGTCAGGAGAATACAGGAGATGGATGTCAAGAGTGCCAAGAGTTTTGTGCGTTTCATGGACACCTTTCCCTTTCTATGAGGGCGCAGCGCCCCCTTTGATGTGCTGATTCTATCATAAAAAAACGACACGAAACGCATTCGTGTCGAAACTGGTTTCTTTTTGTGCGTAAATCGTCATGCCGACTGCTGCGGACGCGGCAGCAGAAGTGAGAGGGTGAACATCTGGTCTTTCGTATCGATGCTCATATGCCCGTCGTACTTCTCGATGATATAGCGGATGGAGCGCAGTCCGAAGCCGTGGTACTGTGTGTCCTTCTCCGTCTTCGGCAGTCCCTCGTGCATTTCCGGCGGCTTGCTGCAAAAATTCTCGAAGACAATCTGCGTCATGCCCACCACGTCGCTGACGCGGATATTGACGCTGCGGTTTTCGGGCGCTTCCGCCATCACCGCCTGAATCGCGTTGTCCAGCGCATTGCCGAAGATGGAATAGATATCGGACTTTTCAATGGGCGCGAGCAGCGATACATCCAGCATCGTCGTCAGCAGAATGTGATTTGCGCTGCAATACAGGCTCTTTTCAGACAGCACCGAATCCAGCGCCGCATTGCCCGTGTGGAACGTGTACTCATAGCGCTGAATCTCCTGCTCCACCTCGTCAAAAAACGCCGCGTGTTCATCCAGCTGCTGTGCCCGGCGGTAGGTGTCGATGTGGTAGCGCAAGTCGTGGCACTTCATGTTGATGCTGTCAATCGTCTTGCCCAGCAGCTGATGCCTGGATTCCTCCCGCGCCAGCAGGCTCTCGATGATTTCCTTCTCGCGGCGCATCTCGTCGGCGTACATGCACTGATAAATCAGCACCATCACCATAATGACCGAGAGAATCGAGAACAGGCGGTCAAGCAGCGAAATATCCGTCGGCAGCGACACGGAACGCACGAACACCGTCAGCAGCGTCACCAGCGTCAGGAACAGCACCTTCCAGTTGCCGAGCTTCAAATCGCCGTTCTCCGGGAAGCGCCGCACGAACATCAGGTAGCACACGGCGTACACCACCACAAACGATGCGCCGGAGAGCAGATAGAACAGCGGATCACGCGGCTTGGTCATCCAGCATGTTGCCAGTCCGCCGACCTTGAACGCCAGATTCTGAATCGCATAGGAGGAAATTCCGATACAAAGCGCATTCGTCGTCGGAATGTCCATCGTCAGGCACAGCACCAGCAGCGATTCGGCAAAAATCGCCGCCACGCGTGCAAAACGATGCCCCAGCAGCGGATGAAACCATGCCAGCACCAAGTAGCACAGCACCACCGGCAGCACAATTTTCAGCGGGCGCAGCCGCGACTTCATCCGCACAACGAACAGCCCCTCCGCCAGCAGAATCTGCACCGCGAAGAACATATGGAATGGAAAATCATTGTTCAGATAATTCGCCAAGTTCGTCAGCATCTTCGTCACCTCACGCCGTAATAGCGGTTGACCGCATTCAGAAAGTCCCTGCGCATCGCGCGCGACAGCGGAATCGCCTCGCCGTGAACCGTCACATCGTTTTTTCCGACCATCGTCACGAAGCCCAGATTGGCGATATAGGAATGCGAGCTTCGGCTGAATTCCGCGCCCAACTGTTCCTCTGCCTCCTGCAGGGACGAGCGGACGGGGAATTCGCCCTGCGCCGTATGATAAATGACATGGTGATTGCTGCCCTCGGCATAGTAAATCTCGTTTTTCTCCAAGAACAGGATGTTGTCTTTCGTTTTCAGGCAAATTTTCGACTGCCGGTACTCCACCCGCTTGAACGCCTTGTTCAGCTTCACAGTCAGCCCCGGCAGCGTCACCGGCTTGACCAGAAAGCCGATGGCGTCCACCTCATAGCCGCGGATGGCGCACTGGCTGAGACGCGTGGTGAAAATCAGGATAGCGTCCGGGTGACTCCGCCGCAGCTGCTCCGCCGTCGAAAGGCCGTCCATGCCCGGCATGTCAATGTCCATCAGCACAATGTCCGGATGCTCGCACCCGACGAGAAACGACGCCCCGTCCGGGTAGAACACCAGCTGCGCCATGCGTCCCGTTTCCGCCAGATACTGCGCCACCAAGCCCTGCATATACTGGCGCGTCTCCAATTCATCATCCACAATGGCGATGGTCATAGGCTGCCCTCCGATTGTTTGGTTATTCTATTATAACAAACTGCGCGGCGGATGTAAAGCCGCCTAAAGCCGCCCTGCTGAATAAAAAACTGCCGCTGACGTGAAGTTCGTCAGCGGCAAAAGTACTGCGCCAAGCGGAACGACCAGACGCCTGTGCGGAAGCGGTGCAGACAGATGGCGCAGGAGAACCAAAACAGCTTTATTTTTCCTGCTGCAGCCCGTACTTCTTCATCCGCCGATACAGCGTCGCACGGCTGATGCCCAGCTGCTTCAGCACCGCGTCCCGGTCGTTCGGATGCTCACTGAGGGCACAGCGCAGTTCCCGCTCCTCGTCGCTGCTGATAACCAATACTTGCTGCTGCGGTGCGCTGCCCGTGCGCTCCGGGTACAGCAACTGCTGCACAAAATCCGCGTCCATGCGGTTGGTGCGCGTCAGCAGAAACGCCTTCTCGAAGAAAATCGACATTTCCCGCTGATTGCCCGGCCACGAGTAGCTCATCAGCAGCTTCAGCGCATCGGGCGTGAAGGTCGCCTGTTTCCGCGTGTGCACACGCGCAAAGGCAATGTTTTCCTCCACCAGCTGGGCAAAATCCTGCTGACATTCGCGCAGGGGCGGCAAATCAATGCGGTAGTCGTTCAGTTTGTCCGCCAGCGGCAGCAGAAATTCGCCTGCCTTCGCCATGGCCAGCAAATCCCGGTTCGTTGAGCAAATCACACGAATAGACGCCCAAATCGGCTTGGACTGCCCCGGCGCGTAGTACTGCTCATAGCGAATAACGTTCAGCAGCTGATGCTGGCTTTCGGGCGTAAGCAAATCCACATGCCGCAGGTACAGCGTTCCCTTGTGCGCATTGTATACAAGCCCGTTGCTCGTCGCGCGCCCAAAGAGCAGCTCGGTTTGATTCGCAATCGGCAGGGTGCTCACATCCGCCTGAATGAACTGCTTGTCGCGCCGCAGACTCTCGTTGTGGATGCACTCTGCCAGACGCGTTTTCTCCGTGCCGGGCTCACCGCAAATCAGCAGCGGCAGCTCATACTGCGCGTACATCGCGGCGTTTTCCAGCGCAAGGCGCATTTTCGGCGCGTGGGAGATGAACTTGCCGAATTTTCGCGTTGCGGCATCGCCCTGCTGCACATGGTCTTTGCGGATGCTCTCCTGCATGTCATCCACCGAGCCGAACGCATACAGCGACAGAATTGTGCCGAAGTTCTGCCCGCTGACATCAATACAGGCGATATTGAGCAGATACCGCTCCTTCTGTATCATCACGACGTGCGAATACAGGTTTTTTCGCTCCTTGAGCGACTCAAACACGGCACTGGTCAGCGTCAGACCCGGCAGTTCCGTGAAGCGCTTGCCGACCAGCTGTGCCTGTGTGCAGTGGAACGCGTTTTCCGCCACCGTGTTTGCAATTTCAATCACGCCGTCGGGATTCAGCTTCAAAATGGCATCAAAGGAGTAGTTCAGCAGGGAGGAGAACTCCGCCGTCCTGCGCTGCTCCACTTTGATGGCATCCATTGCCAGCCGTGCCCGGCGGAGCGCATCGCGGATGCACTCGTCCGAGCTGTCGACGAACACCGTCGTAATCCCCTGCGCTGCGGCATAGTTGCAGGCGTTTTCGCTGCCGATGATGGCCTCCGCGCCGTCCTGGATGGCATTCCGCGTCACCTGCGCGACCATGTCCGAGCTGCCCGCATAATACACCCTCACATCCGCGTTCGCCAGCGCACCGATGTTCTCCACGTCGGAATACATATGCCGGAAGCCGACGAAGGCGATTTTCGGATGCTTATGCGGTATCAAATCGCACGCCTGTTTGACGAAGCCCGCCATTTCCTGCCCGGAAAAGGTGATCTCCGACACGGGGTACTCCACATGCTTTTTGAGCAGCTGCGCCTGATTGCCGCGCGCAACGACAATGCCTGTGCAGCCCTCCATGGCTTTGGATACGTCCTCCACCACCTGCCGCGACGTGGTCTGGATGACCTCGGCATCGAACTTCGTCGTCTGCACAATGCGGACGGTTGCGTCATACACCGTAGGGTTCGGCGTGACAACCAGCAGCTTCAACATGGCGTTTTCTCCCCTTGATCGAGCTTGATGCTGTTATTGTATCACGCGCGTCAATACCTGTCAAACGTGCAGCTTCTGCCCGATGCGTACAGCGCGGAAAAGGCGCTTGGCGGCATCCAGATACAGCGTCCGCGCGTTTTCAATCGCTTCTGACAGCGCCATGGGTTTTGATACCGTCGTCTGAATCGTGCTTTCGCAAACGGCGAACAGCCCTTCCGCGCCCGCGCCGATACCGCCGCAAATGCACAGCACCGGCACATTCGCCTTCGCGCACCGCCGTGCCACACCAATCGGCACTTTGCCGAACTGCACGCTCTGTCCGTCTATTCTGCCCTCGCCCGTCACAACCAAATTCACCTGTTTGAGCTGCTCGTCAAAGCGAACCGTCTCCAGCACCGCGTCTATGCCGCTTTTCAGCGTCGCCTTCAGCACGCCGCCCAGCGCCGCGCCCAATCCACCCGCCGCACCCGCGCCGGGGAAATCCGCGATGCCGCGTCCAATGGTGTTTTCGACGACCTGCACATAGTGTTTCATGCCCGCTTCCAGTTCCGCGCAGATTTCCGGCGTTGCGCCCTTCTGCGGGCCGTAGGTGTATGTCGCGCCCGTCGCGCCCAGCAGCGGGTTCGTCACGTCGCACAGCACGGTGATGCGGCAATCCGCAAGTTCCGGCATCAGCCCGGAAAAATCCGCATGGCAGACTTCCGCCAGCGCCCCGCCTGTTGGGGAAACCGGCTTTCCCTGCCGATCTGTGAACACCGCGCCCAAGGCGCTGAGCATCCCCAGCCCGCCGTCATTCGTTGCGCTTCCACCAATGCCAATCAGCAGCGACTTTGCGCCGCACCGAACTGCTTCTGCAATCAGCTCGCCCGTGCCGTAACTGGTTGTTTTTCGCGGGTCACGCTGCGCCGCCGGCACATATGGCAAGCCGCTCGCCTGCGCCATTTCAAGCACCGCCGTCTGTCCGTCGCCCAGCAAGCCCCACTGCGCATCCACGGGCATGAGCAGCGGGCCAGTCACACGCGTCGTCATCCGTTTTCCGCCCATTGCGCAAAGCAACGCATCCACCGTGCCTTCGCCGCCGTCGGCAATGGGCAGCGACACCGTTTCCGCATCCGGGAAAATGTCAGCCGCGGCTTCCTGAAGCAAATCGCAGATTTCCACCGCCGTCAGCGACCCCTTGAATGAATCGGACGCAAAGAGCATTTTCATCAGCGGATTCTCCTTTCTTCCATCGGGTTCATCATACCACAAACGGCAGGCAGGAGCAATCTTTCCTGCCTGCCGAGAATGAATCTATCAGCGAATTAGTGATGCAGCACTTCGCCGGTCAGCTTCTGGTAATACTTCAGCAGCGCGCTATGGTCGCAGGCGCCGCAGCCGTCCTTGTGCAGCACCTTCATCATCTCCAGCACCGCCTGCGTCAGCGGAATCGGGGCATCCACCGCGCTCGCCGCATCAACGACGTTCTTCAAGTCCTTGATGTGCAGATCAATGCGGAAGCCGGGCTCAAAGTTCTGATCCATCATCATCGGCGCTTTCGCGTTCATGACGGTAGAACCTGCCAGACCGCCGCGAATCGCCTCGAAAATCTTCTGGGGCTCAACGCCGCACATCTGACCCATCTGCATCGCTTCCGCCAGCACTGCGATGTTGACCGCCACGATGGTCTGGTTGCACAGCTTGGTCACGTTGCCCGCGCCGATGCCGCCGCACAGCACCACGGACGAGCCCATGCTCGCCAGAACGGGCTTGAAGCGGTTGAACACTTCTTCCTTGCCGCCGACCATGAAGGACAGCGTGCCGTCAATCGCCTTGGGCTGACCGCCGGACACAGGCGCATCCAGCATGTCAATGCCGCGCTTTTCCAGCTCCGCCGCGATTTCGCGGGACGCAACCGGGTTGATGGACGAGCAGTCAATGAACACAGCCGTCTTGGGCATTGCATCCGCCAGCTTGTCCTCTTCCAGCATGACGGACTTCACCTGCGGGCTGTTCGGCAGCATGGTGATGACCAAATCAACGTTCTTCACCGTGTCAGCAGAAGAAGCGCAGATATTCGCGCCCGCCGCCTTCATTTCCTCGTTCGCCGCCGGATTGCGGTCAAACACAAACAGCTCATGACCCGCCTTGATGAGGTTCTTCGCCATCGGCTTGCCCATGATGCCCAGACCAATGAATGCAATCTTCATATCAAAAATCCTCCTAAATTACGCAATTCTATCTTTCAGCCTGTTTGAATCAGGCGGGAAAGCAATTTACAGCAGCCCCATGTCTACAAGGACTTTCTTCAGGCGCGCGCGCTGTTCGTCGTTCAGCGGCTGAATGGGCTTCACGCAGTCGCCGCAGTCGTGCCCGATGAGCTTGAGCGCTTCCTTCAGCACGACAGGGAACGTGCCCATGTTGGTTGCGATTCGCAGGGCGGAGAAGCGGAACTGCGCATCCAGCGCACCCGCCGCATCGCCCGCGCGGAACTTCTCATAGATCTCCACCGCAATCTTCGGCGCAACGTTGGCGCAGGATGCAATCGCACCCGATGCCCCGTAGCACAGCGCGGCGTAAATCAGCGTATCGCGTCCCATCATGACATGGAAGTTGGCCATTCCGCGCGTCAGACGGAGATACTCCTCTGTATTCGTCATGTCGCCCGTGGAATCCTTCACGCCGATGATGTTATCGATTTCCGCCAGTTTGGCAACGGTTGCCGGTTCAACGGTGACGTTTGTCTTGGGGCGGTTGTTGTAGATGATAATCGGCAGATTCGTCTCGGAGGCGATTTCGCGGTAGTATTCGGACACCTCGTACTGCGTCTGGCTGACGAACATGGGGGTCAAGACGCTCAGCGCATCAATGCCGCCGACCTGCTCCACCGCCTTGGCGATTTCCACCGCGCCGCGCGTGGTGATATTGTTCGCCCCGGCGTAGATGTCCATGCGCCCGTGCACCGCATCCTTCGTCACCGCCAGCACTTCGCGGTAGAAGCCCATATCATGCGCATAGAACTCGCCCGTCGTCCCGAAGGGGAACACGCCGTGAATCCCGCTGCTTGCCAGATACTCAATCAAATCGCGATACGCCCTCTCGTTGAACTTGCCATCCTGCGTGACAGGCGTTACAATCGGCACAACGATGCCATGAGGCTTGAATGCCATAAAACCGCTCCTTTCAGCAATCGTGAATCATCACCAGCGGACGCACATCCGGCCTTTCCGTCTGAATGACATTGTTCTCAAAGCGCACATCCTCGCAGAAGCGAAGCGTGAACGCCGCCCCGGAGGACAGCCCATGCCGGTCGTACTCCGGGTACTTCTCCCCGATGGGCTGCGGCGCATCCACGCCGTGCCTGCATCCGCCCGGCAGCAGCAAATCGCAGTCCGCCACCAGCACATCGCGAATTTTGTTCTCCGCGCTGTCGCCGATGAGCAGGCTCTCATAGACCGTTTTGCAGCGGCTGAACAGATACGGTGCGCGATAGCCGATGCGCCGGAATACGATGTGCGCCATCGACCCCACTCGCACCGGAAACTGCGGTGCTTTGCGGTTTCTGTGCCCGATGGTCATGTACATCGGGCCGCCGCAGTCCGTCATGTCAATATCCTCGAAGGTGCAATTGCGAATCGCCGCACCGTCGACGGTTTCCACCGCAATGCCGCATCGGTTGACATTTTTGAGGATGCAGCGCCGCACCGTGACGTTCTCCACCTTCGCGTAAGAATCCGTGCCAATTTTGATGGCGCTCGCCAGCGACTGGATGATCAAGTCCTCCGCAAAGATGTTCCGGCAGCCCATTCTGTCCGCCGTTTTCAGGCAGAAGCCGTCGTCGCCCGCCATAATGCAGCAGTGCCGCACGCTCAGGTCGTGGCAGTCCACGGGGTCAATGCCGTCGCGGTTGGGGGTGTTCATGCAGTCCAGCATCAGGTGCTCCAGCGTCACAAAGCGGCTGGAGAGCGGAACAAGCGTCCAGTAGGCGGCGCTGGTGAACCGCACGTCGAACACGCGGATATCCTCGCAGCAAGCCATATAAAGGTTGTCCGGGCGCGACGTGTACAGCTTGTTGATGCCCTTCGGGTCGTTGACCTTGAAGCGGCAGCGGCCGTTCGCGTTCAATTCGCCTCCGCCGGAAATGCTGATGTTCCGCGCACGCTCGGCATAGACCAGCGCCCGCCCGGTGTTGCGCACAGCCACCAGACTTTCGCACGGCACGACATGCGGATAAGTTGCGTAATTCTGCGATGCCAGCAGCACCGCGTTTTTGTCCAGCCAGAGCATCGTGTCCGAGCGGAGCTGCACCTGTTTGGTCAGGTACGTTCCTTCCGGCACGACGACCACGCCGCCTTTGCCTTCCGCCGCATCCAGCGCCTGCTGAATCGCCAGCGTGTCCAGCGTACTTCCGTCACCCTTCGCGCCGTAGTCGCGCACACTGAATTTCTCGCCCGGCGGCAGCATGTTCCGGCTCAGGTTCGAGGCATCCCACACGCGCAATCCGCACCAGTCCGCCGCGCCGTCCGCAGCCGTCAGCAGCACCTGCGCCGCGTTCTCCGCGTCAAACGCCATCCGGAATTCTTTCGCCCGAAGCGCGCCATCCACATTCACATCAAACGTGTGCGACGCAAAATCCAGCGAAATCGTCAGGCGATACCAGTTTCCGCCGGGGAAATACTGCCACGGGGCATATCCGCCGCAGATTCGCCGCCATTCCTCGCCGTCGGAGAGGAACAGGCTGTTTGCAAAGAGCGCCGCCTTCATGATTGTGTGCCCGTCCGCATCCCGAACTTCCGGGAACACGGCGGATTCTTCACCACTTGCACGGCAGGTGATTTCCACCATTGCTTCCCGCCGGATCGCCGGGAACGTCACCGCGCCGCTGCCCGTCACGCGCAGGAAGCTGCCAATGCCGCGCTGCTGCAGGATGTTCCCCTGCGCCTCCGCCAGCAAGCGGCAATTCATCGGCATCGACGCGAAGGTTTCCGCCATCATCGGCACATCCGTCTGGTCTTTCCAGTCCACGCGGTTCAGGCGGATTTCACCCGCTTCCGATGCTGTCAGTGTGAACGGCGTTTTCGCTGCCGCGTCGCACGCGCACATCATCGCCGGGCGATTGTTCAGCCAAACCTCGCAGCGCTGCGGCGCATGGAAGCGCTTGAACGCCACCACATAGCGGCTGTCCGCAATATCCGGCACGTTCTGCCCGTTGATGCTTGCCTGTGCGCCGCCCAACTGCACGGTTACGCCCGCAAAGTTGAGCGCCGCCGTGCCTGCGGGAACATCCAGCGCCATCGACAATTCATCCTGTCCGCTTGTTTCGCAGGCGCGCGAAATCCCCGCGCCGCTTTGCAAGCGGAGATAGTGCCGCTTGGGGTTGTCCGCTTCCGCGCAAACCCGTACGTCGCCGTGGCAGTCATAACCGGACAGATTCGCCTGTGCAAAGCAGTCATGCACAAACCAGCTTGTTTCGCGCGTCTCGTGCCGTTCCGCCACGGAGAAACGCTTTGCTTCGGGCAGCGGCTTTTCCGTTTCTGTTTCCGTCGGGCGGAAGACCACGAAGAAGTGCCGTCCGGGGCTGGAGAAAGCATCCAAATGGACATGCGCGCCGCGTGCGTAGGGGCGCATGAACAGGCGATAAGTATCGCCTGCGTCCGTCCTGACGACCAAATCCGTGCGTGCAAAGCCCGTCGGAAAATCCGCAGGGGCGTCCGCGTCCAGCGCCGCGTATACTTCGCCGGTCTGCTCGATGAAGAAATCCACTTCCTGCTTGTCATCGAAGCCATCCGTCGCGGAATCGTATGTCACGATGTAGTCGCAGCCCATGAGAATTTCGGGGCATTCGGTCACGGTGATGTCGGCATTGCTGTAAATCCGGCATCCCGGCGCGAAATGCTCCGCCATGAAATACCAGCCGCTGGTATCCCACGGCGCGACAAAGCGGCTGATTCCCGGTTTTTTCGGGTACTCGTGCAAGCTCATACGATTCCCCCTGTTTTTCGGCTGACCTTTATTTCTGCTGATGATACGCCGCCGCCATCAAGCCCTTCATGTAGCCCGTTGCATAGGCAAAGGAGGTCTTTTCGCCGCCGGTCTGCTCGTCGTAGCGCAGGACGTGATCGACGTAAATCGTCCCGTCGTAGCCGTTCTTCACCAGCACATCCATGATTTTGTACATGTCCATGTACCCGTCCTCCAGCAGCGTCTCCTCAAAGTAGGGAAGCGGAGAAGAAACGTTGCGGAAGTGGACGATGTGAACGCGCTTCTGCTGCACAAAGTCCGCCAAATCCGTCAGGACGTTGCCGAACTTTTCGCCGCCTTCCAGCCAGCAGCCGCAGCAGAACTTGATGCCCAGATAATGTTCGTCCGTCCCCAGCCCCAGCTCCTGCTGAATTTCATCGGCACGGCGCAGCGCCTTGCGGTAGTCGTCGCCGCTGATGATGATGCTCGCGCAGCCTTCATAGAATCGCACGGGCGGATCGCAGGGATGGAGTGCCAGCTTCATGCCGACTTCCTTGCACACCGGCAGCGCGGCACGCAGGAAATACTCGAAGTTGTTCCACATGGTGTCGTAGTCGTATTCCTGACCAAAGGCGGGCTTGCGGGCATAAATCTCGTTCATGTCCACAATGCGGCCCACTGCCCCGTGGGTATGTTCGCCCGCTTTCCACCACGATGTGCTGACGCGCCCCGTATCCCATGTTGCATAGCCGACCTTCACCCCGGCGTTGCCCAGCCAGCGGTTCAAATCGTTATACTTGGCAATCCATTCATCCCGGTCGGGCAGACCCAGCTGAATGGACGGGTGCTTGTAGAGGAAGCCGTTGCCGGCATCATCCACCGTCAGCCCTGCCGCCCGAACGCGCTCCAGCGTCCGGTTCACAGTGTCATAATTCGTCTCCTCGTTGCGGAACATGACAAAGCAATGGGAGATGTTCATCTGGCGGAGATAGCGCAGATAGTCGTCCGTAGCATTCGAGCTGACACAAAGCTGGGGTTTCATTAACATCTCCATAGCCATTCTCCTTCGTTGGTTGAATCAATTGCATGTAGAGGAAGAATTCACCGCCGCCGCACCAAGAGGAAGAAAGATACGGCGGCGGCTTCCCTGCGCACCCGTTGTTAGCGGATGCGCAGGGAGAAACGCTTGTCAGGAATGATTACTGTTCCTTCCACGCGCAGTTCGGCGTCCACGCTTCAGCAGTCGTGGTGCAGACGCCGGTGTCATGCACGCCTTCCTGCGCGAAGCAGTACGCGGGCTGATAGCCGGTCGCCACCACCAGCGCATAGTCGTGGCTGAACAGGCGGGCAGCGGTCTTGAGCAGTTCCTTCTTTTCTTCCTGCGTCTTGGCGGCACGCGCGCCGAAGAGGGCTTCCTCGTAATCAGCGGGCTTCGCCATCATGTTCTTGTAGTTGACACCCTCGGAGGAGTACAGGCGGATGTAGTTAGCGGTGAAATCCAGCTTGGAGGAACCGTTGTTGACCATGATGCCCAGATCATACACGCCTTCCGCCTTCTGGGCGTTGAAGTCCGCGCTGGTCAGGCTCTTGATTTCCGCCTTGATGCCGACCATTTCCAGATACGCCTGGAGAATGATGGCGCACTGCAGGTTCGCGGCATTGCCTTCGTTGATGGAAATGGTGGTGCTGAAGCCGTTCGGGTAGCCCGCTTCGCTCAGCAGAGACAGCGCCTTTTCCATGTCATAGGGATAGACAGACAGGGTATCGTCATAGCTCCACGCACCGGGCACAGCAAAGACAGGAGTAGAAGCGCCCAGACCGTCGTAGATGCCTTCCGCCATCGCTTCCCAGTCCACCGCGTACATCACAGCCTGACGGACGCGCAGGTCATAGAAGGGAGACTTTTCGTCGCCGGAGCAGAACATCATGTAGGTGATGCCCGCGAGGTTAGGCGCGTCGGAAGCCGCGTTCTCGTAGCCAAGAGAGAGCAGCTGCTTGATGTTGGCGGAGTTCGGGTTGCGCAGCACATCCAGTTCCTTGTTGATGAAGGACGCGTACTGGGTCATGCTGTCGTTGATGTAGAGCATCTTGATGCTGTCCAGATAAGGTTCACCCGCGCGCCAGTAGTTGTCGTTGCGCACATAGGTGATGTGGGAATCCTGCACAAACTCACTCTGGATGAACGCGCCCGTGCCGACCGCGTGCAGCGTCGCCCATTCTTCGCCGTTGGCTTCAAAAGCCGCGGGGCAGTAGATGTAGCACTCGCCCAGAATGTCCACCCAGGTGTTGTTCCACGCGCTGTAATGCAGCACGACGGTGTAGTCGTCGGTCTTTTCGTAGCTTTCCGGGGAGCAGATTTCGGACGCCTTGCCGTATTCGACCAGCTTGTCGAAATTCCAGATGACCGCATCGGCGTTGAAGTCGCTGCTGTCGGAGAACTTAATGCCTTCGCGGAGCTTGATGGTCAGCGTCAGCGCATCCGCATCCACAGTGAAGGATTCCGCCAGCCACGGCTCGGTGTCACCAGTCTCCGCGTTGCGGCGGCCAAGGGATTCCACGGCAGGGCTGAAGTTGAAGCGGTTAGATGTCGTGCTGGACAGGGCGGGGAACATGCTGTTGCTTTCCATGGCAAGCACGGTCAGCATGCCGCCGTACTGGGGCGTCGCGTCTTCCGCCAGCGCCGCCGGCAGAACGGACAGGAGCATCAGCACGGAGAGGAACAGTGCGGTGAGCTTCTTGAGTTTCATGGGGTTGCCTCCTTCAATGTATCGTTCTATTTTCTCTGCTTTTCGCAGATTGGAACCGAAATTGGTTATTCCTGCCCGTAGAGGTGGCAGGCGACAAAGTGGCCGGGGAATGCCTCGTGCAGCTGCGGCGTTTCCTGCTTGCAGCGCTCGGTGCATTGCGGGCAGCGATTATGGAACGGGCAGCCGCTGGGGCGCTTGAGGATGCTGGGCACTTCGCCCTGCACTGTCGTCACCTCGCGGTTTTCCTCAATTTCCGGGTCCGCGACCGGGATGGCGGACAGCAGCGCCTGCGTGTAGGGGTGCAAAGAATGCTCGTACAGTTCCTCGCAGGGGGCAATCTCCATTACGCGACCCAGATACATGACCAAAATCCGGTCAGAAATATGCTTGACGACAGCAAGGTCATGGGCGATGAAGATGTAGCTGATGCCCATCTCCGCCTGAATCTGCTCCAGCAGGTTGATAATCTGCGCCTGAATGGAAACGTCCAGCGCGGAAATCGGCTCGTCACAGATAATCAGCGACGGATTGGAGGACAGAGCGCGCGCAATGCCGATGCGCTGGCGCTGCCCGCCGGAGAATTCGTGTGCCACACGTTCCTTCAGCGCCGGGTCAAGGCCGACTTTGCGGAACAGCTCGTCCACGCGCTTTTCGTATTCCGCATGGTCTTTCACCAAGTGGTGAATTTTCAGCGACTCGCCAACAATCGAACCGGCGTTTTGGCGCGGGTCAAGGGACGAGAAGGGGTCTTGGAAAATCATCGAGACTTTCGGGCGATAGGGCTTCAGCTCCTTGTCGCTCGCATGGGCGACGTCCTTGCCCTCAAAGATGATGCTTCCTTCATCCGGCTCGTACATGCGCATGATGCAGCGCGCCAGCGTCGTTTTGCCGCACCCGGATTCGCCGACGACGCCCAGCGTTTCACCGCGCTTGATGGTGAAGTTGATGTCCTCAATTGCCTTCACTTCGCCGACTTTGCGCTTCATGATGCCCTTGTAGACCGGGAAATACTTGCGAACATCCTCCACCACCAAGCAGTTTTCGCTCGACGGATGGCGTTCAGGCGACGCGCCGTAGTCCTTGTGGCGCAGACGTTCCTCGCCCTCCGCCAATTCCTCTTGTGTCAGGCAGCAGGCGGAGTAGTGGCCGGGGCGAACTTCCTTCATCGTCGCGTCCGTGTGCTTTAGGCACCGGTCACAGCGATATTCGCACCGCGCGTAGAACGGGCAGTACTCCGGCCGCTGCGACGGCACAGGCGGCAGACCGTCAATCGGAATCAGGATGCGGTTTTTCGCATCATCCAAGCGGGGAATGGCGCGGAGCAGCGCGCGGGTGTACGGGTGCTCGGTGTGGTGGAAAATCTCCTTGCAGGTGGATGTTTCCATCATATGCCCGCCGTACATGACGTAGATGCGTTCCGCATAGCGCGCCACCAGCCCCAGATTGTGCGTCACCATGATGACGGCAGTGTTGGTTTCCTTCGCAATCTTGCGAATCATCTCCAGCAGCTGTGCCTGCGTGGTCACATCCAGCGCGGTGGTTGCTTCGTCAGCAATCAGAATATCGGGGTTGGGCGCCATCGCCATGGCAATCATGATGCGCTGGCGCATACCGCCGGAGAACTGCTGCGGGTAGTAGTCGTAGCGGGATTCCGCGTCGGGGATGTTGACCATCTTCATGGCCTCAATCGTGCGCTTCTTCGCTTCCGCGGGCGACAGCTTCGTGTGCAGCAGCACGTTTTCCTGAATCTGATAGCCCACCGTCAGCACGGGGTTGAGGCTGGTCATTGGCTCCTGAAAAATCATGGAGATTCTGCCGCCGCGCACCTGCCGCATCGTTTCGCTTTCCTTGCCGTAGGAAAGCAGGTTGCCCTCGACGCCCTCCAGATAGACCTCGCCGCCCGCTACTCTGCCGGGGCTTGCAATCAGCTGGAGCACGGAGAGCATCGTCACCGATTTGCCGGAGCCGGATTCGCCCACGATGCCGACAATTTCGCCGCGGTCAACGTGCAAGTTGACGCCCTCGATTGCGTTAAACTCTTTTCCTTCGTTCCGGAAGGTCGTCACAAGTCCTTGGACGGACAGCAGATGTGCCATTTTCGTTGCTCCTTCCGTTTTGATTACACTTCACCGCGCAGGCGCGGGTCAAGCGCGTCGCGCACGCCGTCGCCCAGCGTATTCAGGCAGATAACCAGCAGGGCAATCGCAATGCCCGGCGCGAGGGAGTAGATCGGATTCGTCAGCAGGAAACTGCGGCCGCCGTTGACCAGCGCACCCCACGTTGCCGTTGGCTTGGAAATGCCCAGCCCCAAGAAGCTCAGGCCCGCTTCGCTCAAAATCGTGTTGCCGACCTGCTGCGTCATGGTGACGATAATCGGAGAAATACTGTTGGGGAGGATGTGGTGGAACATCAGGCGGAAGTTGCTGTTGCCCTGCAGCTTGCCCGCCATGATATAGTCGCGTTCCTTGATGGACAGCACCTGTGAGCGCATCATGCGGATATACACCGTCGTGTTGGAGATACCAAGGACAATGGCGAGGTTCAGGATGCCGCCGCCGAACACGGCGCACAGGGCAATGGCGAACACAATCTGCGGTATAACGCGGACAGCTTCGCTCGTGCGGTTGATGATGTCATCGACGACGCCGCCGAAGTAACCGGCAATCATGCCCAGCGTCGTGCCGATGACGCAGGCGATGATAACTGCCAGCAAACCCACAATCAGCGACACGCGGCTGCCCGCAATCACGCGGGAAAACAGGTCGCGGCCGTATTCATCCGTGCCCAGCCAGTGGGCGGCGCTCATGCCTTGATTGCGTTCGGGAATCGAAATCTGGTTCGGGTTATAGGGCATCAGGAAATCCGCAAAGATGGCAATGAGGATAATCAGCAGAACGACGATGGCGCTGACCAGCACAATTTTGCGGGAGAATAACGTTTTGAAGAAGAGTTTGCGCTTCTTGGCGCGATAGGCCTTGCGCTCTTTCTGCGCTTGCTTTTTTTCCGTCTGTGTTGCTTCACTCATATCGTTATACCTCCTTTTCTCAAGCAATTTTGATGCGCGGGTCAACCAAGACGTAGATGATATCCGTAATCAGGTTGACAACGCTGGTGAACAGTGCAATCAGCAGCACGCACCCCTGAATCAGCGGAATGTCCTGCATGGAAATGGCATTCACCAGCAGCGACCCCATGCCCGGAATCACGAACACGTTCTCCACGAACACCGAGCCGCCCAGCATACCGCCCATGCGAAGGCCCATCAGCGTGATGACCGGCAGCAGCGCGTTCTTCAGCGCGTGGATGTAGATGACCTTCTTGCCCTTGAGACCCTTTGACTTCGCCGTGCGGATGTAATCCTGACGAATCACTTCCAGCATGGAGGAGCGGGTCTGGCGGGTGATGGAGGCGATACCGCCGATGGTCAGGCAGGTCAGCGGCATAATCGTGCGCCGCACGCTCTCGCCGAAGTCCTCCCACGGCCACACCCAGCCGCTGGACGGCAGCCATTTCAGCACAATCGTGAAGATGTACATCAGCAGAATGCCGAGCCAGAACTGCGGCAGGCAGCAGCAGACGTTTGCCGTCAGCGTCACCGCGGTGTCCGCCGGTTTGCCGCGCTTCACGGCGCTGATGATGCCGAAGAGGATACCCAGCGGCACGCTGATGAGGAACGCCAGCACGCTCAAGTACAGCGTCACCGGCACGCGTTCGCCGATAATCTGCAGCACCGGCACACTGTACGATGCTGAATGTCCGAAGTCACCCATGAGGGCGTTTTTCAGCCACAGCACATAGCGAATCAGCACGGGCTTATCAAGATTCAACTCTTGATACCACCAGTCATACGTTTCCTGCGAAATCTCACCGCCGAGCATCGCAGCAATGGGGTCGCCGGGCAAAAAGTCAATCAGCAGATACGTAATAAACGATACGATCAGCAGAATTAACAGTGTCTGCCCCAAGCGCTGGAGGATATACCGGGCCACAGTCTGCATCTCCTTCCACTGCGTTCCGAAACGCCGCATTTGCTTTCCGGTCGCTTTCTGACGGTATTATACAAGGAAATCCGCCTGCCGGTCAAGGCAAAACAACTGGAAATTCGGCCGTTTTTGTGTGATTTTTGCGTGAAAATCTCATTCCACGATACAAGCGTGCGAATCTCGTGAAATCGTCGCAAGTGTGAGACGATTATGAAAATTGTGAAATCAAGATATGCAAAAAAACCCGGCGGCAGAATGCAAAGGAATGCACTATCTGCCGCCGGGCATGGGAAAACAGTTATAAATTTATTTTTCTTTTGTCATCACATAGGTCAGGTAGGCAGTCTTGCGGCCGTCTTCCTGCCCCTTCACGCCATCGTAGACCGTCAGATACAGGTCGGTGAAGACGTTCGGGCAGTCCCTCTGCCAGCAGACGACGTAACCGTCCGCCGTGATTTTCGCATGGATTTCCGCGCCGCTGCCGACATCCACCACGCCGGGAATTTCCGCCGCAGCCGTGCTGCTCACCACATCGTAGACGTGAAAGAGCGTATCCTCCGTCGGGATTGTCCCCGCGAGCAACTGCCGCTCACTATCAAGAACAACGTAATCCTGCACCAACAGCTGCTGTGTTTCCGGGTCAGTGACGAACGTCGCAGCAAGGGTCTGTCCGTCCCGCTTCCAAATGCCGACGGTATAGTTGAGCAGCTTTTCGGGGCTTCCCCACTGCGCGGTGATTTCGTCCTGCGGCACGCCCGTCAGCGTATCCTCCGCCGCAAAGGCGCAGCAGGATAGCCCCAGCGCCAGCAGGAGGAGGAGGGAGAGAAGTTTCCTCATGGCACAACATGCTCCTTTCGTTTTTCGCGACGCAAGCCTTTCGACTTACGCCGTTTCGGTCGCCGATGCAAACAAAAGCACCTGAAATTCCCTGTTTGATTGGCTTTCCGCAATCATTTCGTCGCTGTAAATAGGCTTTTCGCCCGCCCACACCTGATGGAAGCGCAGCGTAATGCCTTCTTTCACGTTGATTTCCACATACAGGCGAAAGTTCCCATCGGGGTACGTCATGCTGAGTTTCTCATAGAGATTTTTTCCCACTGCAAGTGCAAGTTCTTTGAGCATAGCAAGCTCCGAATGCTTGATTTTGCCCGTATACAGGTGAAAGTGGTTGCAGAACGATTCGTATGCCGTGCACCCGGATGCAATGCACGCATCGGGAATCACCTTCGGTGCTCCCGTCATGCTCAATTCGTTCTCTTCGGCGGCGCGAATCAAGATGGCATCCTTGCAGCGAACCTGCTGGAATCGCATGGTCAGCAATGACGGCAACTCGCGCAGCATTCCTTGAATCTCTTTGCGCATACATGCTCCTTTCGATTCCATTTTTTCGCCCTCCCCTGCCTATTTCCCTGCTGATTCCCCATGCTGGCAGAAAAATTTACAATTTGCAGGGAATTTCTCCGCCACACAAAAAGCAGCCCTCCGGATCTTCATCCAAGAGGGCTGCCAATGCGCAATGCATCAGGCTTCCTGCTGCTTTTCGCGGAAAATTGCTCGGAAAATCAGGCGCACAAGCGGGCCGCAATAAAACATCTGGTAGCAGATTGCCATCGGGAAATTCATCGCCCATGTCTGCACCCATGTTGCAAACGTCTTTGTATCCTTAAACAGAATGGTCGCGACCAAGCTCATCAGCGGGCACATGATGCAGCAGATGCAGATAGAAATGGCATAGGTGATGAACTGCGGTCTATCCGTCGGCCGCATGACCGTAAACGCCAGCCTCCTTGCAATTTTCCCGACGGCAAAAAACTCCAGCACAAAGGCAATGGGCACCATAATGGGCAGTTCATGGAGCGCAAGCAGGAAACTTTCAGCAGTTAGTCCGCCTGTCGCCAGCGCAACATTGTAAACCACCATACCATAGACCATGATGGTCGCCATGATGGCAGTCAGCACAACATCCTGAAACTTGTTCTTGGGCATAAAAAAAGACCTCCCTAAAATGATAGCAAATCAGCAGACGATGTGTTGTTCGTTATCATCCCATAGGAGTGTGCGTTTCCAATATTAACCACTATTCTGTTTGCAGATTGATTATATCACATTTCCTTTTTCTTTTCAAGCCTCCACGCAAATTTCCCCTGCACATAAAAAAGCAGCCCTCCGGATTTTTATCCAAGAGGGCTGCCCATTTTATCAGCTTACTTCGCCGCGTTTGCCGCCGCAAATTTCGCCTTCTGCCGCTTGTTGCAGCGCACCGTGCGCACAATCGCCAGCACCAGCCAGACACCCACGAGGGTGAATGCGCCGATGTTAATCCAGTGCAGGTATTCCTGCCAAATCGGGGGATTGTAGCCGATGACCTCCGCGTTCATGGCATTGGAGTTCACCAGCGCGTACATCACATCCTTCACCGCGCGCATCAGCACAATCGCGTCGCCCGCGTCGGAGGTGTCACAGTCCGTCCACATGGCGCTCTGCTGCGTCGCAAGATCAAGGCTGCCGCCGGCGTAGAACATCATGCGCGGAATCATGTACTGCGGAATGGTGTTGAAGTCGCAGATAACCAGCCCGTTGAAGCCCCATTCGTTGCGCAGGATTTCGGTCAGCAGACGGTAGTCGCCGCCCGTCCAGCGCGTTCCGATGCGGTTGAAGGAGGTCATGATACCGCGGGTTTCGCCCAGCTTGACGGTATACTCAAACGGCTTCAGGTAGATTTCGCGCAGCGCCTGCTCGCTCAGCCAGCTCAGGTCGCCGCCGATGGAGCGGTGCGTTTCCTGCTCATTTGCGACGAAGTGCTTGACCGTCGGCAGCACGCCGCGGCTCTGAATACCCTGCACTTCTGCCGCGCCCATCATGCCGGAAATGAACGGGTCTTCGGAGAAATACTCCGAGCAGCGACCGCCGAAGGGGCTGCGGTGGATATTGACGCCGGGCGCGTAAATGCTGGAATACGGCTGACCCGTCGCCTTATCGCCAATGGTGCCTTCTTCGCCGATTGCTTCGCCCAGTTCGTTCATCAGCTTGATGTTCCAAGTGGACGCCATCACGGGTTCGGAGACATACTGGCAAGTGCCGTTGACCTGCTCTTTGCTCATGAAGCAGGTGAAGCCCGACGGGCCGTCGCCGTGAATGGTCGCCGGCAGACCGACGCTCTCCATCGCCAAGGTGTGGTATGCGCCGTTGTTGATGAGGGCAATCATCTCTTCCTCGTCGCAGCCCATCATCAGCTCTTCCCAGCGTTCGTCATCGTAGGAGACAACCGGCTCATAGCCTTCCGCTTCCGCAGAGGGCAGCAGGTCGCGCAGGGTCAGTGTGGGTTCTTCGCCGAACCACGGGTATTCTTCCGAATCAAAATCAGTCGGATTATTGTGCTCTTCGCTGCGAATTTCCTCGTAGAGGCGATCCGTGCCCGCGTGCTGCTGCGCGGTCTGCGGCGTGGGCCAAGTGCCCTCCCAGTCCGCGCGGCTGAGCATGGCGTCCAGCTGCCAGTCGCTGTCGAGGAAGTCCTCGGAATCGGTATAGCGGTTGACAACTTCACTGTCCGTCGTCGGGTCGGTGCCAATCTGCACATCCGCCGCCAGATTCAGCGCAATCGCCTTTTCGGATTCATGCGCGTTGCGGGAGACATACAGCGTGTACTCGCCCGCTTCCAGTTCATAGCCACTGAAACCGTTGCTGTTTGCGTCGCGGTAATCGTAGCTCGACGCGGAATACGGGTCAAAGCTGACCGTCACCGTCTCGCTCTCGCCGGGCTGAAGGAGCTTCGTCTTTGCAAAGCCGACAAGCACCTTGTGCGCCTTTTCGATACCGCCCAGCGTGTAGGGCGCGGAGGCGTACAGCTGCACCACGTCCTTGCCCGCGACGCTGCCCGTGTTCTTCACCGTCACCGGCACGGGACTGGCCTTCACCACCGCCTCGGCGATGCGGGCGGCCTTTTCCGGGTCCTTCATCAGCGCGCTCCCGTCGCCGTTGTTCGCGATCTTCGGCATGGGGCAGCCCATGTTGATATCGATAAAATCCGCGCCCGACGCCTCCAGCGCGAGCGCAGCCCCCTCCGCCATCACGGAAGGGTCATTGCCGAAGATCTGCGCGCCGCAGACGCCGATGGGCGTCCTGTGCAGCAGCGACCGGCTCTTTTTGTCCTGATAGATGAGCGCGCGTGACGAGACCATCTCCGTCACCGTCACTGCCGCGCCCAGCTCCGCGCAGATCGTGCGGAAGGCCAGATCCGTCACGCCCGCCATCGGCGCGAGGACCAGATCCCCCCGGATCTCCAGATTCCCGATCTTCATCCCGTCACAGCTCCAGCGTATCGTCCTGGTCGATCCAGTCCTGGACCTGGACGATGGTAAATTCCGTCCGCGAATTGCGGATGACCACGCGCCGCAGTCCCGCGTTGATGATCATGCGCGCGCAGATCACGCAGGGCTGATGGGTGCAGTAAAGCGTTCCCCCGTCTACGCTGACGCCCAGCTTTGCCGCCTGGATGATGGCATTCTGCTCGGCATGGACCGCGTAGCAGATTTCCTGACACGTGCCGGAGGGAATATTCTGTTCCCGCCGCAGGCAGGACCTGCGTTCCGCACAGGTGGAAACGCCTGCGGGCGCGCCGTTGTATCCCGTCGTCATAATGCGCTTATCCTTGACGATCACCGCGCCGACCTTGCGCTCCTCCTGATAGCAGCTCGCCCACGTCGAAACGAGCTGCGCCATTTCCATAAAACGATGATCCCACTTCGTAAACATACGGTCTCCTTTTTCTGCATACCCTCCACGGGGTGATGGTCGTGCGCGGCAAAACGCTGGTTCAAAAAACGCTCTTTTTGAGCGCGTCGCATTTTGTGGTTCGCTCCATCGGCTTTCTGCTGCGGCTGTGGCTCTCCCGTGAATTGGGCG
>ENA-ORNF01000894-ORNF01000894.1-human-gut-metagenome-genome-assembly--contig:-NODE-894-length-28552-cov-5.164087_pt1 | contig 28552 bp, 36 predicted proteins | sample MGYA00242110_ERZ509012 | MGnify/ENA primary metagenome ERZ509012 (study PRJEB26280, sample SAMEA2338714) | human gut metagenome | biome: human gut; feature: human-associated habitat; material: faeces...
TCTGGTACATTTGTGAGTGTGGCACTTTATCATAATGCCGTTCATAGCCGGAGCCGTCCTGTCTCCGGTCAGTGCGTAGGAGATCCGCATGGATTGTTTAACAACTCACAGAGTTCTGAATATGATATATATCGAATATCTTCAATCTTGGATATCTCCGGAGTCAACAATTCTACTTCACGGAACAATTCATAATCCCTCTTATATTCCTTGTTTTCCTTAGTATCCAATTTAATTTTTCCAGCACCAACGACTCCATATCCCTTGTGATAATACAAAACATAATCACCTTTTTGAAAGCTGTTTACCGATCCAGCTACAGATCCGTAAGCGCTAACCTTATGTTTGAGGAACATATCCCAGATGGAGTTCTCATCATATGCAAAGTTGGTATCAAATATAATACCTTTTCTATCTTTCGGATTTACATGCGTATCATATGGTTTTGAAAAGAATTCAAAATAATACTCATCACCTATCAAATAAATACGGTACGGAATAAAATCGATACTAAGCCCTTGTGCTTTCCAATAATCAACAGCAGAAACCAACCTGCTATCAGAGGAGCTACCAACTATTATCATTTTCTGCTCTCTATTGAATTGTACGTAATCCAAAGCAGAATCCAGCCCAAATGCATCTTTGTGTGCTTCTTTCAATTCCTGTTTGGGGAGCTTATATTTATCACAATACTTTGCATACGCCTCGTTCAAATCATAATATGACTTCTGACCCCAAGATTGGGCATAGCGCATCACCTGTATGGTTGTATCGCCCTGAACCTCTCCACGTTTTAATTCAAACAGAACAAGATTACCGTTCTTATCTAATGCACAAAGATCTGGCTCCTCCTGCCTAGCTCTTTCTTGAAAAATACGCATCAGCTGACCATCTTCTATATAGAAATCGCCAAGATTTTCAGCCAAAAGATTTTCAAGATCCTTCTCTTTTTTTGCCAAGGATTCAAAATCAGCATAAGGCATTAACTCAATTGTATTATCTTCTTTACTGAGCCTATATAACATAGTTAAACACCCTCTTACTCACTCTATCAGCCCATGTTTTCTGAGTCTTGCACGAATCGCGCCATTAGTTCGATTGTGAATCTTCGTAATTTCGAAAATCTTCATGCCACCATTAAACTCTTCATCAAGCTGCTTATCCTCTTCCTCTGACCAGGATGCACCGGCTCCGTCAGGTCTGTTCATCTTCCGATTGTATGCAGCACGGTCAAAAGAAGCATTTTCTGCTACATCTTCTTCCTCGTCCTCAGTGGTGGCAACCTGATCACGGATCTCTATATAATGCTCAACTATTTCTTTCTGAACCGCGTGAGGATACTTCAGCACAGTATATACCGTGCCTATTTTACTGGTCTGTTCAACAGCAATAATGCCCTTCGTCTGACCGATCTCTGTCGGAACCTGCACAGATCTGCCATTGATATTCCGCTCTTCCACATACCCTTTTTCTGTAAGGAATCTATAGATATCCGTTCCAAATATATGTTTAACATTATTTCCGGAAGTAATCCTATTCAGTTCATCCTTGATCTCACCTACAAGATAGAGGTCGCAGTATTCGAACTTTTCCTCATCCTCAGGATTAAGATAAAAAGTTCCTTTTCGACTCCTCCGCTTCCTTGCCGACTTAACCCTTACTTCTGCAGCATCGTCATCATCTTTGATGCTTGTTACCGATTCAGGATTCTCATCTATAAAAGCCGTTATAGCCTCTATAAACCTCTCACCATATTTCTCATACTTTGCTTCACCGACTCCCGATACTCCCAGCATAGATAATCTGTCCCGCGGAGCCTTAACACTCATGTCTATCAATGTTTTATCACTGAAGACAATATATGGCGGCATCCCCTCTTCCCTTGCAATAGTCAGTCTCAACTGGCGGAGAGTCTCAAATAATTCGTATCCGGCCTTAGTAAGAGAATCAGTGCTTCTCCTGCTACGGCTTCTAGTCTGTCTTTCAGGTTCTCTGTCTTCGTATGTTCTGATCAAGACACGTGCACTCGCTTCCTTAAGAGGATCTATATTTCCTAAGCGGATCACGCTATATTTATCTGCAGTCTGGTAAAGATATCCATCCAAAAGCAGTTGGCTGATAAGGAGCCTCAGCTCTGATTCAGATCGACTCTTTAACGCACCGTATGTCTTGTATTCAGTGGTTCCAAGTTCTTTTAATCTGGCTCTGTTCGCGCCAAGGAGAGTTCCAAGGATTATATTCAATCCATATCTGCCCTTTGTTTCCCATACACAATTGATGACCAGCTTGGTATCCTCTGTCATATCAATCTCAGCAAACTCTCTATGGCAATTTCCGCAGCTGTCACAAGGCTCGTTGCGCTTCTCTCCGAAGTATTCAAGGATATAGTTTCGAAGGCATCCGGATGTTCTGCAATATCCTTCCATGATCTGAAGTCTTTTTGCATCCCTTTGCCTGATCAGTTCAATATCTTCATATGGAATATCCGTAAAATCCTTATGATCCAAAAGGAACTTGTTTATCATAATATCCTGAGCCGAGAACAGCAGTATGCATTGTGACGGTTCACCGTCTCTCCCCGCACGGCCGGCTTCCTGATAGTAGTTCTCCATGCTCTGCGGCATGTTGTAATGAATAACAAATCGGACATTGGATTTATCAATACCCATACCGAATGCATTTGTAGCTATGATCACAGGCGATCTGTCATATATGAAATCATTCTGACTTTCTTTACGGTCTTCATTATTCATTCCAGCATGATACCTTGCTACCGGAATTCCAGCATTTGAAAGAAGTTCATACAATGCATCTACATTTTTTCTTGTAGCGCAGTATATGATGCCGCTGTCCTCAGGATGATTTTTGATATATTCCAAAACATAGTCATCCTTCTTCTTGATCGTTTCCACATCAAAATACAGATTCTCACGATCAAAACCGGTCACCACGATCTTGGGATCCTTCAGTTTAAGAACACATGAAATATCATTTTTTACTTCTTCAGTTGCTGTAGCTGTAAAGGCACTTACTATAGGTCTCTTGCTCAGACCATCTATAAAATCCACTATTTTAAGATAGCTTGGTCTGAAGTCCTGGCCCCATTGAGAAATACAGTGGGCCTCATCTACCGTAACCATTGAGATACCGACTTTGTCAACAAAATTAGTAAACTCATAACTTTCAAGGCGTTCCGGCGCAACATACAGGATCTTATATGCTCCATCAAGTGCTCTGGCATATACTGTAGATATCTGCGATTCCGTCAATGAAGAGTTAATATATCCTGCCTTGATCCCCGCCTCATTCAATGCTTTGACCTGATCCTGCATAAGTGAAATAAGCGGTGAAATAACAATCGTAATACCTGGCAAGAGTAATGCAGGTACCTGATAACAAATTGACTTACCTGATCCCGTCGGCATGATTGCCAATACATCTTTTCCTGCAAGAATCGAATCAATGATCTCTTCCTGTCCGGGTTTATAGGAATCATAACCAAAGTAGACTTTTAATGCTTCTTTTGCATCCATGCTTAATACCAAATGCCGTTACATATCAAACGGTATCTTATTCCCTTCCAGTTGCTTCTTTAGCTTTTTAAGCTTACCCTCTGTAATACTCTCTGAATAATGCAATCCCTCATAAGTTGAATGGAGAACGGGATACTTTCCCTTGGTTTTTAGAATATAGTGTTCCGAAATCATCCAGTCGACTACGGTTCTTACTGCATCTCCTGAAAGCGTCTTATAGATTCCATACTCCGGAATCTTATCCAGCTTATTGTCCTGGATCCGTTTGTTCTCCTCACCACATAGGACCTCGCAAAATACTGTCATACCATAGAATTTAATCCTGCTAACATTTTGCCAAGCCTTAACAATATTGAATACAACGTCATTCAGATCCAGTTCACCATAGAGAACCGGATTGGCTTCAGGAGCCACAAAGAATACCCTGTTTTTGGTCCTGGTCATTGCAACATAAAAGAGTCTACGTTCTTCTGCATAATCTATAGACCGATCCCCTTTTATAACCAACGAAAGCACCGGATCATCTTCAACTTTTGTCGGGAAGCCATATGTTTCATTTTTGCCGTTTATGACTATTACATCATCATATCCCAGTCCCTTTGAAGAATGCTTTGTTCTTTTTCCGGTATTAACGAATAGATACTGAATGCCGAAGGTGCGGTAAAAGGTATTACTAATCGAACCATTACTATTCCCCATAATATTAAAAATGTTTTCTTGGGTAATTGGTTAATCAGTAATGCCCGTAGTATTACAATGGCAAAACCAATGGATTTGTAGTACTTTCGGGGCAAGGTTGGACGCATTTGAACGTCTATGGATTTCCATAATTCTTAGGGAATCCGTACACTAATTGAGACTTTTCATCGTCGGGAATTTTTTTGATTGCTCAGGTTACTCTTGTATATCCTTGCAAGCCCTTGAAAATGGGCTTTCCCGGATTCTATATACTTGGTCACTCTTGCATGTTTTTTTGACTTTTGTACGTCCAAAAGATGTCATTCGCCTTAAAATACGTCTTTTTTTGCATGTACTGCTGTATCTATATTTGAAAAATATGGCACAAACGGCATTACGGAATATGAACTCCGTAACGGTATAGCAGAAATATCCGATGATACGCAGATGACACTGTTTACTGCCACTGGACTTCTGCCTGGAAGCAAGTTTATCCTACATCAAGCACGACTGTTCAAGTATTCCTCCGCGAGAATAAACACCCCGCTTGAAGTCCAAGTATACGCCCTGTCGCGTAAGCCCTCGCCTGTTACGGCGTTATAGTTCTCAGCAAAGCCGCTTTGCTTTGCCATTTCAAGGAATTTTCGGGCGGTCTCTTTGGCGAGGTCAATCTCGCCGCACCTGCTCAGTCCGTCGCACAAAATAACCGTTGACGGTGCCCATATCGGACCGCGCCAGTAGCCGTCAGGTCGGTAACAATTGCTGTCAAGGCTCTCCGTCGCAAAGCCGTGATCAGTGATGAATCTTCCACATTTTAACTTGTCTATCATATTTTTCCGATACTCTTTCGGCAATCTGTCGCCCAAAATCAGGCATAGATACGGCAGAAGACTTTGGTTTTCAACAACCTTGTGAGTGCCGCTCTGAAATGCTGTCGGCAGACCGTTTACAAAGCACTTCTCCAAAAAATTGCTTGAGGCCTTCTCGAATCTTGCTTTCCAATTGTCGCTCTCTTGAGGCATACCAAGGCTCTCTGCAAGTTCGGCGAGCATAGCCATCTGCACAAGTAAAAACGCCTGCAGATCTGGAGAAGCTATCGGCGGAACAGTTGCAAATACCGTCGAGTTGTCCCAGCCCGAATCATTTCCGTGGACATATTCACAGACACCGTCGCCATCAAAATCGCGGTAATTTATCCACCAAAGCGTCTGCTTTTCAAGTGCAGAGTATGCCTCTGTAAGCTGATTTTTAGTGAGCGTCATACCGTTTTCAAGTATTTTCTTGAGTGTCCAGCCGTGTATCGGCGGCTTGACATAGTTCCATATCACCTTTGAATCGTTCACGCTGTCAGGAAGTCTGCCCGATTTATCCTGAAAATCAAACATTATCATGAACTGTTCCCATGCCAAAGACGGATTTTTGTATGACAGCGCAAGCGCGTTGAAGCAGTGATCCCAGCTCCAGACATTTGTCATGTGGTTTTTTGACATCAGCATCGCATGGCGCTTTAAGAACCCTCGCGGCATAACATATGCCGACCAGTTGATATACGCACCGAGAACTGATACTTCTTCATATTCTTTCGGAAGTATGGGATAGCTTTTGTAAAACTCCGAAAACTCACGCGCGACTTTCTCGCGACAGGCTTCAAAATCGTACTCGGGACATTTTCTGTCCCACTCTATCTGCGTCTCCTTAATTATCAGCAAAAAGCCGTCCGTACCGGCAATATTCAGCCTTGAAAACTCCGACGACTGCTCAGACCAATTCTGTTCTAAATAAATATCTCCCTCCTGCGCCCATACGACATAGCTCGTGTTGTTTTTGTAACAGTTTTCGGCATAGCAATGGCGTCCGTCCGCGTCGAACTCATAAATGTAGTCATAAGGTCCGCTTTCGGTCATAAAGTCAAGAGTCAATACAGCGGATCTGCCCCCGCGAATAATAAGCGTTTCGGGGTCGGGGAAGCAAAAATCACATTTGAAATCTCCCGAAGCGAGAGACAGCGAACCGCCGTCTAAGTCTGCGGAAAGCTCGTCGCCAGAAAAAATAAACTTAGCGACGATAGGGTTCTGCGTCGACCCGCTGACATTCTTCAAATAGATACCGTGTTCAATTTTATGCCCTTGCCACCAATCCTGCAGCTCGGCGAGAGCCATATACGAGCCGAATCGAGAAAACGGGACCTCGGAAAGATAGAAATTCATAATAGTAACTCCTATTAATATATTGACTTAGTTGGTTTTCGACTTTGTAAATTGAATTATATTACCATATAGCAATGATTTTGTCAATTCAAGTTGACACATTTACCGCAAGGGAAAATCGCGTCGAGAAGGTCGTCTGATTTTCTCGCTTCCCGGTCTGCTTTTGTGATACCGCTCGGCTTGCGATCATCTTCTGTGTCATCGGTGTGCAACTTATCGCTTATCCACTGATTACATTAGTTTTTTTAATGTCGAAAGTGACAATCACGGGTCTTTTTTACCAAAACAGGTACAATTGCAGTCTTTTTTATCTCCATCTGAACCTTGATCTTTACCTTTGCACGTCTTACCCTCTGTGCCGCGGATTCATACTGAATCCCTTCCTCTTCTGCGATCTCTCCGATATCCTTCTCCCCGGAAAGATACCCTCTGAATATTCTTAACTCGTTTCTTCCCAGAATACACAGTTGCTGATTGAAAAGTTCATAATCTGCCCTCATTCTGCGAAGCGTGTATGCATCCTTCCGATATTTTTCGCCACGGTCAACACCTTCCAGTACATCTCCGGAAAAATCACAGGCAATAATCGCGTCTCGGGTGATGACATTACTGATTGCCGTATCCGCCGTAATATCACTATGAATGCCCGATGTCTGCACCCATACTCCCAGATCTCCATGATTTTTCTTTCGGTTATAAGCTTTTTCACTCTCAATCATGTAGCGAAGCCATTCCGTGTAGCCATCTACGATTCCAATAAAATTCGAATAATTCATACAGATGATATCCACCCTTCCGGCAGCATCTGCCCTTGCGTAAATCTCAATAATACTTGCCTTTGCCACCATCGAATCCTCCTTGTTTGAATTTGACGTAAGCATCAGCGAAACCGGTTTGCTCTTCCTTACAAATAGTATTCTACGACTTTCTATGGATTAAGTCGTTCCCCAAAGAATGGACAAAAAGTACAGTGGGAATGGACTTTAATCTTCTTACTCCCACAAAAAAGACAACCATTTCTGATTGTCCTTCTGCATAAATTCTATTTCACTCCGACATATTCCATATATGTTACCATATATTTTCCTGTTTCCGCCCTGTCCAGGCGGTTGGGTACGATATTCATAGTTCTTATATAAATCATAGTAAATTCTTCTTCATTATTTTCTCTACATAATCAATCACACTTTTCCACTCTAGTTCCCCTACATAAAAATTGCTCTTTTTAAACTGCTCCCAAAGTTCTTCCATATGTAAATCATCAGATATCAAATGTAATGTAGCTTCTATATCATCCTTGGTAAAAATAGTTTTCCTCTTTTCACAGGTAGCAGAAAATGCATCATATAAAACCCGCTTCTCTATCTGTTCTTCATAGAAGTTCATGATACTGTAAACATCATAAAAATCTCTTAATCTGGTATTCGCGATTCCCCTATTTATTATTGTCTGCATTTTTTCAGCAAGCAATGTTTCCTTGTTATATGTAAGAACGGAAATCGTTCTATCCTCAAACATCAATTTATAGTCGTATTCTATTGCCTTTGGTGTGATTACATCATCTGTAGAAATATCGATTTTAATTGGTTGACGCATCCTGTCCAACGTAGCTTCCAACATTACGCGAATGCCTGGGTAATCAAACTCTTCCATAATAGTTCTTGTGCTTTTAATTTGAAAGCTAACATTATCTTCCAGCGGGATGTTACAAATTTCTTCAATTATCCTCTGTACATCAGCCTCATTTAGTAGTAATGCTTTTACCGTTGTATCAATATCCATCGTAGCTCGCATATCCACACCAACAATTGACGCTACCAGCATCCCACCCTTAAGAATAAAATTATCTCGATATGATGATATAGATACTCTTTCCAGAAATCTTTCCATCATAAAATTTCGAATTAGCGTAGTCGCTTTATTACTGTTCCCATCCGAAATATTTCTCACCTTATCTTTTAATTGTCTTGATGAACTAATCACACTAACACCTCCACGTACTTCATCACTTCATCTCGAATTCCCATCATATCCGCATATACAATCAACTGCGATAGCTTTTTGTCCTTCGATGACATATATTCCTTGATAGCCGTTTGAAATACTTGTACTTCATACTTATTACGATTCATTATCAAATCGCAAATGCAACGCTCCTTATCGTAAACCTTAACTAAATTTCCACTGCTGGATGCAATCTCACAAATTCCTATTTTGTATAAATCCGGTGCCGCATATTTCACCGAAACATCAAAATCATTATCCTTAAGATGGCTCGCATTATATCCCTGTGGCACAGTAACACACACAGATGAATACTCCCTATCTGTCAAACCGTGCAAATATAGTGCTGTTTCTCCGGAATAAATAATCGCACCATTTCTTTGTTGCAAAATGAACAACTCATCCGGCCACACATCATCCGTTATATATAAACCTCTTGAGACTTTCTCCATACCGTGTTCCTTAATATATTTTGCAACATAGGTCTTAGAAATATCTTCACTACACACCAAAGAGGTAATAAGATAACCGTTATATTTTTCAATAAAATTTTCAATTTTTTCCTTTTTAGTCATTCTATTCACCTCTTCACTTTACCTCTACGCTTTAATTATATGATTTAAAAGCGAGAAAGTAAACTCTTTTTTATTTTTTCAAAATAAACGAAGACATTCGTCTAAAATCAACTTGATACAAAAAGTATTATGATTTTGTATCAACTTGCATTATCTCAGGGGCTATATCGTTCTCATCCCCATCAACCAGACAACAAAATTATTATCTCTTATTTGACTCCAGTCAACAATTTCACCTGCTCCACAGCAACTTTCCTAAGTTCCTCATTCTGCATTCCCTGTAGCAGCAATGCCACCTGCATCACATCTTCACCGATTTCTGTTTTCTCATCGTCTGCCAGGTAAGCAACCGTTGTACCAAGTAATGCTGCAATCTGCTTTAATATACTAATCTTGATATCAATCTTATCGTTTTCATAAGCAGACACTGTAGATTTCTTTGTCAAAAGTGCCTCTGCCAGTTCCTCCTGTGTCATTCCCATCTTCATTCTGCATTCTCTGATTCTCATTCCAATTGTCTTTTCCATCTTTCTCTCCATTTCCGGAGCAAAACGGAAGCAGACGCAATGAAGGAGTCGACAAAACGAATACCAATAAGACCGGTAGCTAATATGCCACCTGGCTCTATTTCCGTTTTGTCGGCTCCTAATAGTTCTATGCTAATTCCAGCTCGTTACAAACTCTTGATATGCAGCGCCGGCTCTGATGGTTCCTGCCAAATCTGACGGTTCAACTGCTATCTCACTTATTTGATTTTAATAATTTGCAGCTCTTTTCATGGGTTTCATTTTCCCCGGTTCCTTGCTTTTCTGAACACTCACCCGGACCTGTCCGGCTCTTCCGTCCTTTTCAGAACCTCGTCTGTTTTCCAGAACCATGACTCTCTCTTCATCTACAAGAACCACAATTTCCCTGTTACATTTCCCACAGGTAATGTCTATATTACATTGTCCCTGACACTTCATCAGAATCCTGCCACATACCGGGCAGCTGACGTATCTCTTCGATCATTAGTGGTTCTCATGAAAAGCAAAATAAATTCAATGCCTTCGATGTCTGTTCCGATGGGTTCTTAATTTCTTATCCATTCATACCCTCCTTTTGTCAAATAAGAACATATGTTCGTTATGATTGTTATTATAATCATGTCCTTTTTAACGGTCAAGTGCATTATACTGCACCCGGTTATGAAAAAGGGCTCTACCCCAGTATTTATCAGGGATAGAGCTCCTCGAAAGATATTTCAAAATAATTGATCAGCCGTTTTACTGTGTCTACAGAAGGATTTGCTCCTTCTTCATTTTCGATTGTAATAATCGTTCGCTTACTGATTCCGGTAGCCTCAACCACCTGATCTATCGTAAGCCCCGTTCCCTGTCGTATTTCCTTCAACCTTGACTTATGCTTCACCATAGACATTTCCACACAGAAAATAGATTGCTATTTCTTTTTGTGCGGTTTTTCGTCGGTGTTAAGCACGCAAAGCACTCCCTTCGGAAGGACATACAGAACTGTTCCCTTTGCAGTATCTCCAATCTTGTCATACAATCTTCCGGTGCTGTAGCTTTCACCCACTACCGTGTAAGGGCTGTTTGTGATTATACATTATCAGGTAAGGTGTCCGTTAAAAATGACAGGTCGAATTCCTTGCTTGCCTAAAGCCTAAACTAAAGGCTAAAGCTAAAGCAATGGATATTTATCAATAGCATGTTGCAAATAACTCATGATACGAAGCTCGTCCATCGCATCTGTCAATGCATTATGTAACTCCATATAATCATCCTCGCCGAACATATAGAGTATATCCTCAACCTTATATCCACTCTTCAACCTTCCTGTTCCACAGCATTTTGCACTTGAAGGTATCGCAGGATTATGTTGCTTGTATGCCGCTAATCGCAATACATCATGCCAATTATATTGGTATAATTCCGGTAAACAGCGTGCATCAAAAGACGCATTATATGCAAAAACAGACTTCACACCGTTATCATTCAAATATGATTTAATTGCTTCTATCGCTTTTTTCTTTTTTAACAGTTCTGGAGTTTGTCCCTTAAGGAACATGGCATAACTATACATTCCACCAACTCTGGCCGCTTCATCAAATATAATGTATTTACTGTCTATCGCTTCAAAAACTCCATCTTCCGCTATAACAATACCGATGGACATAACTTCATTTTCCCAGTTTGTTTCTGTATCTATAACTGCAAATCTTTCAGCCATGCAGTACCTCCTTTCGGCTTATAATACTTTGCCAGTTGATGTTTAGTTATCGTTTTAGCAACGCAATCCAAAAACTTATCTTTATCAGGAATTGATATTTCATACATGTCATTCGTTCGTGTATTCCACAAAACTCCCTTTTTAAGCCTTTTTGCCACGACATAACATGCACACTGGAGAAAATGTTCGTGAGTAAGCTCACTTACAAATTTCAATTCGTATACAACCTTGTTCTTTATTACATCAGCATATCCAACTGCAGAAAATTCGAAGATTCCTCCTTTTTTCTTTGCAAATTGAATCTCACAAATTTCCTGAGAATCATCTTGTTTTGTAAATATCTCAAGTAGTCTATTCTCAAGTTCTACGCGTTGCTCATCTTCCACTATTTTTCGGTTAACTTGCCTTATATATCGGTTTTGACTGGTTTCTAGAGAAATCAGATACAGAATCTTTTTGTCCAGCGTTTTATATTTTGTAGCATCAACCTTTTTATCTTTATTCAGTAACTTATAGAGTTCAATATCTTTATCAATATCATATTTCTCAAAAAAAGAAGCTTCCTGATATATACCAATACACGGTGCCAGGTCTATCAAATCCTCATGGTTTTCAATTTTAATAACTGTAGTATCTTCCCTATCAATCTTCTTGATGTCGAGCAATCCAAAGCATTCTTCAACGTCTTCCTTATATTTAAAATCAAACATCTCAGAAATTTGCATATTTTTAAATTTGTGATTCGTTTTGTTCGGAGTAGACAAAGACTGCTCCGAAAGCATTGCCTCGTCATGCTCTACAAAAATTATCTGTTCTTTTCCTCTGCTAGCAGCTACACAAAAAATGTTTCTAAGTATTTCATATTTTTGTTCTGGCATATCCCTGCGAACTGCCCAATAGCTTTCCGTAAAATCAAATACTACGCAAATTTTACGTTCCAATCCCTTACTGCTGTCATATGTTGTAAAGATTGCAGTTTCTTTACTTGGTTCAGTCGATCCTGATCTATCAGAATCGGATATACTGGCATATACCGTTTTTTTGTTATACTTCGGACTGTATTTATCTTCTAATGTATTTAGTGTCCGAGACATTAAGCCATTTCTGGCACCCAAACAAAGAATATCCTCTGGTTGCTGCTCAGACAAAAACTTTACAACCTTTTTTTCTGAGAGATATGAAATCTTACATTCCTGATTTACTCCAATGATTTTCTTTTCCCACACACGACCAAGCATTTCAGCAATATCTCTGGAAAGCCTAAAGCATTGTGTAAATTCCAGATCTTCACGCTTTCCAACAAATCCATCGATGAACTGTTGTACATCTAACGCAGTTTTATCATATATTTTCTGCTTCATGTCACCAACAGCCACAATCTGCATATCGGGATTACATTCCTTGATATATGTAAGCATATCGGAAATCTCTTGATCAATATCCTGATATTCATCAAGTACCAGCAAATCATATGCTCCAACGCTTGGTTTTTTATTGAGAAAAACCTGTATTAAATCAGATATGCCCGCTTTAATGCCTGTTCGTATAAGACATAGATAAGCAAATCCATGATAATTCGTTACAGTGATATTTTTCCCCTTTATTTTTTCCTTGGCGTCAATCTTAAGCAATTTGTTATATGTCAAATACAGTATCCTTTTATTTCGAGGAAACGCCATGCATAACTGTTGAATAGCCGTAGTCTTACCACTGCCCACGCATGCATCAACCAAAACATTGTTACCTGTCAATGCAGAATCTATAAAATTTTGTTGTTCAACAGTTAATTGCATAGGTCCTCCCTTCTTAACGCCTTATCAAGGATTTTATAGAACAGTTCATCAAATGCAGGAACATTTTTATATGAAAGAAATCCTCCTCTGTCTGTAGTAACTGCAAGTGCTGTCTCAAGTTCTTCCATCAGTCCCTGCTTGGATATTTTAACCGGAACAAGATATTCATTTTCTCCAAGCAATTTTTCAGAACCATCTTTAATCTGATATTGCATTTGGAAGCTGACATATCCCTTTATAAGTTCTGCAAATTCCTCAGGCGTAAACTTTTTTCCATCTATTACAAAAGCTGTATCATAATCTCTGTCTTCATCTTCGATTATGCTAATGTTACCCTTTGACTTTAGAAAATAGGATGTACTCCACTCTCCCTTGTGCTCTTCAAGTGTTTTCGTGCAGACACCTTCCACAATTTTACGAAATAATTTCTGTGCAGTATCAGCACCATCTTCTCCCGTCTGCGATATCAGTCTAAACCGATACTCTCCATCCTTTTCATTTGCCTCCCAACTGACAATTCCACCTAGAACCACATGCTCAATTTCAAATGTATGAATTTTTCCATTGGGCTCTATAACTGACATATTCTTGGCATAGGTAAAGCTATCATCTATTCCCATATCGTGTAGTGCCATTTTATTGTGACAATCAAAACAATAGGAATGATTACCAATACTTATCTTAGCCGGATTCTTTTTACAAATCTCGCATGTATCTCCCATAGCACCCTCCTAGAATTTCATTAATTCTTCAAGCATAGCCTTACGTCTTGGATAAGCCTGTCTGTATTTTTCAGCACGCGCTTCTGCTACATCATCGCCTCCTGGATATCTCTGAATCCACTTAAGCAGCCCTGCAAGTTTTCTGTAATCAGATCTTTTATTTCCATCATGCGCCACACGGTCTGCTTTGCATGTAAGAACTGTAAGACACCTTTCCGGATACAGTTTTTTCAATTTTTTCTCGTATGCTTTTATCAGATCTGTATCTTCACAGGATTCTACGATATCCATAACAAGATCATATCTGTCTTCCTCTGCATACCAGCTGCTTGCTCTATAATCCGTTTTCTTAATCACACCAAATATTTCCTCTCGAGCTGTGGGCCGCTCTTCTTTTGAAAAATTTGATTTATACTCTTCCCAAAGTTCCATATTCCCAACTGCAGCACGCATGGCCAGTTTCAGATTTTCAAAATACTTTTCCTGATTACCATGGTCTTTATATATATGCATCAGTTTTTCACGGTACTCATTTCTGCCCCATCTCTGATCTTCGCGCTCCGCAAGTTCCTCATAAATTGCAATGGACTCATCAATATTGCCGTAGTCTAGTTCAATCTTGGCAAGGGTCTCCTTAACAAAATAACTCTTAATTGTGCCGGCATACTGACGCACCTCATCGATAGGATATTTCAGTTCTCCCATAAGAGTCAGCACTCGTTCCTTACACCTTGGCAAATGAAATTCAACATGAAAATGATCTTCCGATTTCTCAAAAAGTTCTATCTTCTCTTTCAGAAAATTCATTTTCTTATTTAGGAGTTCTTCTTTCTTGAAGTGCTCCATCATATATCTGTAGAGTTCATCCTCCATATAATCGATAACAGAACCATCCAGATTCTTAAGAAACCATTCCAGCATCTTGGCATGATTTATTTTAGGATCATCTGCAGCATATACCACATCCCAGGCACTGAAAACGTAACAAACAAAATCCTGAGTCTCCCCATCGGAATCATCCTTATCTGTTTTCGCCCATTTCAAAAATGCTTTGTTAGCCAGTTCAAACAATTCCTTATATTGTCCCTGTCTTCCAAGATCAGCTGTGGCCTCAGTCATAAGACTTGTCATATCGCTCCACAAACCTCTGCAATTATAATAATCAACAAAACCTCTTCTGCTGTAAGCTGCAAAAATATGGTTAATTTCATCTCTATATTCTTTAAATTCCATAATGCCTCCATTATGTCCCGGCTTTTTAAGGCCATTATAACATAGGTACACGATTTAAGGGACAAGTTTTTTCTTTTTGCCACACAAGTTCACAAGCAGTGCAATCTTATATAGGATCCCTTGGCACCGGTTTCGATATTCTCAAAGGAAATCGGCACCGGACTGGCCTGTTTGATTGCTTCCATCAATGTAGCATAGCCTTCCACGCTTCCTGTCAGCTCATCTACACCAAGTCTAGGCACCGGCTCACCATCGGTCTGCGAGATGTCAAACGTACTCACCGGCTTAAAAGCATTTACCTTGATTTCAACAACCTCTTTTACCGGCTCTCCGTCCTTATCAAGTACAGGCTTTCCGTCTGCGCCAATCTTGTCCTGCTCTCTTTCCATCTTGTAAGGAGCCGGTGCCATCACACGGATTCCCTTCTCGCCTTTCTTTACGAACCGCCCCATTTCCTTCCATCCGGTAAAAGATTGGCACATGGTGGCATTGGGCTTTTGCATCATGATAAGGATCTGATTGTTAACGGAATATCTGGGCATCTTTTGCGACAGTTCGTTTGCTCATGCCCCTGGCATACTCTGAATATCTTGATTTTCTACCCATTGTTTTTCCTCCAATTCAAAAGGGCAACCACCAGTGTCTGCAGTGTTCCTACTGCACTCTGAAAAAATGCCATTTTCCTTTTCCTCCATTTCTATTTTTAGTTTCGATATCGAAACCCGTCGACTGATTCCGATGTTATGCGCGCAAAAAACTCCTTTATCTGTACATTCATACATGAATAAAGGAGCAAAAGAGCATTATCCTATGTTTTCCATTGTATTTTCACGGTATCCTGCGCATAATAAAAGTAGGAAAATTCCTACTTTTACAGGAGGTGAATATCATGATTTCAAGAGCATTTGTAGATAATGCAAAAGTAATGTCCAAAGGACAGGTAACCATTCCCAAAGATGTACGTGACGTATTAGGCGTTGCCAACGGCGATCGCGTCAGCTTCATTGTGGAAGGAAATTCTGTACGAATTGTCAACTCTGCTGTCTATGCCATGCAGATCCTTCAGGCAGAAATGGCAGGTGAGGCCGAAAATGCCGGATTAACTTCCGAAGAAGATATTCTCGCTATGGTTCACGAAATGAGAAATGAGGAAACAAATGCATGAGAATACTAATTGATACAAATGTCCTAATATCAGCAATACTAAATCCAAAAGGGACTCCATTTCAGGCATACCTTAGGACTGTTTCCTTTCCAAACCATGCATTAATCTGCGATTAGAATATTGAAGAGTTGCGACGGATATTTAATAAATAATTTCCAAAAAGAATCGACGCATTAAACCGTTTTCTGTCCATTGCACTCTTATCCATTGAAATTGTGCAAATTTCAACTGATGAGACCGATTCTGAGTCTCTGATCCGTGACACTGCCGACAGACCCATTTTACGAGCCGCAATCAACGCTAATGCCGATATTCTTCTCACGGGAGACAAAGACTTCTTAGAATCCGGTATTGATCATCCACAAATTCTAACACCTGCACAGTTTTTAGAATAGGGTGCATATTTGTATGCATCCTGTTTTTAATGCTTTATTTCAATGACCTCATACTGTTCCTCTTCCTTTAATGTCAGCTTTCGATTCAAGAACTTTTCGATGTCAAAATAATTCTTTTTATCATAATCTGCTGTCAGGGAATAGTTTGGGTGAGCTGTCAGATCGTACTTTTCTGATAAGAACGGTCTCACACCGCGTAGCTGAACTATGCACTTTACTCCATCCATTACAGAAAGTTCATCTACACTCATCAGCTCTTTGCCACAATGTCAAGTGACGAATTCAAAAATGAGCAAAAAAATAACCCTCCTCGATTAAGAGAAGGGTTATATACACTTACTTTAATTCCGTCGCATTTTGTAAGTATTCAATGTGTTTTCGATCTTTTTGGTATACTATCAGCGAATCTTCATCTCTAAAATACTGTGTTGCGGAGTACATCTTTTTGCCTTCAACTGGACGCATCCTTACGAAAAATTCTCCCGACGTGCCTTCTTGTGGTTCTTGAATCTCGTTAACCGCTCCGCCAAATATGCCAGTTAACTTATAACACTTTATAGTAGCCCCCAATAGGTCAATTTGACCACTCTCAGTGTACTCAAATAATATTTCCTTTCCTATTTCAATTGAGTCATGCATAAATTCTCCAATGCCACGGAGGGTGTTTTCGTTTAAATAAGTCTTGAAGGGCATACCTTCAACAAAACACCTATGCAATTCTTTGATTATTTTTATATCATCAAAAGTCATTTCTTTGGTAACATCAAACTTAATATCCAGTGCTTTTTCCACATCGACTATTTGATGCCAAAATCGGATAACCTCATCAGGAACTGTATTAGCAATATTTTTTTCGTTTGATCGAATAGTAGCGCCACATAAAGTACCCTCTCCACGAATAAAAGCATTGAAAATTTCTTTGGCAGCAAGTGTCTCATATGCGGAAGATGATGGACACATAGTTATATTCAAAGTCAGTTTTCCTTCTACCTTCGGTTCCAATGTATAATTTACATCAAGCGCAGATTTACTTACCGTCCCTATTTTGACTTTTGTAATACTATTAATGGCTTGTCGCTGAACCATTAGAGTAAGCGAAAAACCGTTTCCAGTTACTTCTATAGGAAACGGAGGGGGAAACGTTGGTGCCATAATATATACTTTTCCGTTTCTTAATTGTAAGTCTTTCAATGGGGCAATAACGAATTTATCAACATTAATTTTCTTTCCATTTACAGTAAAAAAGCCATCCGGATCTGGCAAAACTTCAATATTTGTTTGTGAATTCTGCGCATAAGTAATCACATCATTTATTGTGACTGTATCAAGTTCTGCAAATAGAGATTTAGCCTCCGCTGGTATTTGAAGGCGTAACTCTCCAAAATCCATTACACCATCACAATCAATTCTACAAAAACCGTTATGGTCATTAATATATCTAAATCCATCTGGCAAATCCTTGCTTAATACATCCAACACAGATTCTGGTGTTTGAGTAGTAAACTGAGGCTTTCTAATGAATGCGTCTTTAAAATTCGAAAACATTAAAAGTCCTCCTTTGCTTCATCCCATATAATAATTTTTGAAATCAACTTCCGACGAATAGATTCATCCGCAACTACTCTGTCTAAAAAAGCGCATATTTTCTCAAAATCTTGATTTGTCTGTAAAATAATGTATTTGATATCATCATAATCAAACTTAAGCCAGACAGAAGAAGTTTCGCTTATCGTCCTATTAAGTACATCTATAGAAGCCATATCGCTTTCGGTTACTACTTGAGGAAGGTCTATTGCAGAAATATTTGGTATATATCTCCATTCACACTCGTCCGTAAAGTTCTTCTTAATATTTTTTCCATCTCGAGGCATTGTTCCCTCTATCGGTTTCATATAGTACATTTGGGTCAAAAGAAAATTGGTTGCAGAATCTTCTTCCCCTTCCATAATAGAGGTTTTAAAAGCCTCCGAAAAGTCGTGGCATAATATAGAATGTCTATTTACATATTGTAAAGGCTGAATTCCTTTTTGGATTCCCCAAGTTTTCGAAAACGCAATCCCGTATTTCCCATATAAATCCATATGTTCACCTAATTTATGAACTGTTATATCACAGAAACAAATCATGGGATATGCTATTTGATGAAAACCTATATTCAAATAATCAGTGTTTTCGCCATAATATCGGGGAATCATTGCTTTCTTCTCAATAGAACCAAACAGATAGTCGGGTTCCTTAAAAAAACGAAATAGTGTGTTAGCGCTTTGTTTTGGCGGAATATATATTTCATCTTCTCTTTTTTCAACTGAAAGAGAAACATGTGACATGGTTTCATCCATAAACACTTCACCTCATATTTGTCAACATTAAATGGAGAGCCCTTCTGTGTTTTGTCAGAAGGGCTTCGTAGTTTATTTAATCACTGTGAAATCTCTCCGACAAAATTATAAACTATCCTGACTTCCTGCACTTTCTGCCCATCAACTTTCTTGACCTCGCCCACTAAAATCCGGCTAATAAGGCGGTTCAGCACCGTTTCATCCAACTCCTGAATGGCAGCATACTGCCGAATCTCCCGGATAAAGGTTCGGACTTCACTTTCTTGAGTATCGGACTGCTGAAGCATTCGCAACAGTTCCTGCAAACGGCGCTGATTTTCTTCCTGCTCCTGTTCCATAGTGGCAGTCAGCTTCACAAACCGCTGTTCGGAAAGGATACCCTTTGCTTTATCGGTATAAAGGTTCAGGAACATCTCATCAATTTCACGGTTTCTGGCTTCCAGTCGCTCACACTCTTTCTGCATCTGAGAGGCATCTGCCATATATCTGTGTTCCATCCGGCTGCTCAGCCGCTGATAAAAAGCATCGGCATCTTTGAATGCAGTCTTTGCCAGTTCCTGAATATCTTTCAGCACAAGGTTGTATAAATCTCTGGCTTCAATTTTGTGGCTGGTACAGGCGTTCTTACCCAACCTGTTGTAGGTCTGGCAAATGTAATACGACTTATCAATCGGTTCCCGCTGTTCGCCGGTAAAACGGTTCTTTCCAGTTCTGCCGACCTTTTCGTACCATACCTACATGGGCTTTCCACAAGTCGCACAATAAATGATACCGTGAAACAAGTTGTAGAATGGGCAGGCGTTCCCCTGCATAATTGGTGGTCTGCGGTCAATCAGCTCCTGAACCTTATCCCATTCTTCAGGGGATATGATTGCTTCATGACAGTTTTCAATGATTTCCCATATCATCCTTAATGGTCTTACGATTTCCAGGATATCCCTGACGAGTCATCTCATCTATAAGCTCCTGCGTTGATACTGGATGCTGCTCATCAGTAAATTTGTAAAGGTAATCCCTAAGTGCCAGGAGCCGACCTTTTTATCTTGTTTTGTCTTTTCTTCTGCCATAAGCAGTTCCTCCTCAAAAGTAATGCTCATTAGTTCATCTATCTTCCGGGCATGTCTTTTATAATATTTTTCAAAGCAGATAAGATCTCACTAACTGCCTCATTTTCAAAAGTTTGTTGAAGTCTGTTATTAAGCTCTTGTCTTGAACTAGATTCCATGTAAGCCTCAACAATATCTTCTTTCCATTCATTATATTCTTTTAAGTACCTACCAATATGTGAACGGATTACTTGCTCTTTTTTCTTGCTAGCTGCTTCTATATCAGTTTTTTTCTGTCTAGCATTTGTATCCTTAGATTTATTCGCGGATGAATTACTATTTTGATTTACTTTACTATCCTTAGATGTCGAAGCTTGGCAAACCTCAAAAATTCTTTTGATTTTATACTTTTTCTTAAGTTTCTCATCGATAAAGCCATCAAAATCGTTATCTTTAGAAACAATATAATAATCACTGCTTTTATCAGTTTTCATTGTTGCTTCAAGATCCTGTAAAATCAGCACATCCAACGCATTCTTAACAGTCTTCAAATCTGGACTAATCTTTTGATATGTAAAAACTGCTTTTGATTCAATAATTCTTCTGTGTGTTCCAAATGACATCCTCTGAGCATCTTCACTATAAAAAATTTTCACCGTATCAGAAGCAGTTAGCTTTGCAATACCATTCAAACCACTATCCATTACATTTTCATAATCAATGTAAAAAATCCTCATATACATCACCTTTTATCCGTAACGTCTATATCTTTCTCAGAATACGAATAACGTCCGTCTGCCCGTTGACACTCACCGCTTCTGAGCGCATAGCCGCTGGAGTCCTTCCTGCTCTGTGCCAATCTGTTTACCTCCTTTTTGGAGAGGCACAGCTTTCTTAGGGTTTGGTCTTGTAAAGGAGTTCAAGCGCTTCCTTAAAGACCTGTGCTTGGGTGAGATTCATCTTTTTGCAGTAGGCAAAAAGCCTGTCACGTTCTGCCTCGGTGACTCTGAAGCCAACCTTGATATACTTCTTATCTTCTACCGGTGGTCTTCCAACTTTTGCCATAACCTGCTCCCTTCCGAATCTATGTCCCCATTATAGTTTATGCCCCACAAAAATACAATGTTTTTTTTGAAAGCTGTGCATCTAATTTTCATTCCATACTGTTCCATTAAATGTCTCTGAAGTTCTCGATATACTGGTCGATGATCTCCGTATTTACCAGAACGATCCTCCTGATGCGGTAGATTGCTTTCGCTTCCTTGGCAAGTTCGGTAAATGCATGGATCCCCATGAAGTACATTGCTGCACCTTCTTCATACTTTACGATCTTCTTCTTGCCGTTCGTAAAAAGGTTTTCCATATTCTCATATTCTTTTCTCTTATATCCCATGATCTAACCCTCCTGTATGGTTTCCTTGAAGAAAGCAATCGTCTTGCCTTCCAGCTTTTTTCTTGTTTTCGATACGATATTCAGGATCGTCTGATACGCCTTGTCTTCCTCCTCCGCGATCTCTACGAGCTTTCTCCCGTCATGCAGATGACTGTAGGTGATCTTGAATTCTGCCAGGGGAGGTGCTTTCCCGTAGCTTTCCACTAACTTATCTTCTGTAATGCACATGTTCGCACCTCCATTTTCTTTCTTGGAGGTTAGGCTTGCCGGCTTGCGTCACCTCTTGCTTACACATGCAATTCTACGGAACTCCATGTAAAAAGTCGTTCCCCAGACCTTGTACTTTTCGCCCCAAAAGTACAACGGCATTGTACTTTTGAAACAAACATCAAAAAAAGACACCTACATCAAAGTAAGTGTCTTTAACGGCATCCTAAAAATATCATTTCAAAAGTTCTTCATTCAGAAGAAATTGTTCTATTCCTACATATGTGATCCCGTTTTCATCCTGCCACGGTTTAAGATAATCCCGAACTACAACCATCTTGCTGAAGGAATCAGGTATCCTTTTCAATGATTCAATCTCCTGCTCCTTTTTGTCCGGGTCGGCTATAGATAAGGCAGATTGGATATAAAACCGCTTGCCGCCTTGGTTTACGACGAAATCCACCTCCAACTGCTTTCGGATCTTCTTACCGTCAGCATCTTTCGTATTGTATTCCACCACACCCACATCAACATTCATTCCTCTCCGGATGAGATCATTGTACAATACATTTTCCATGATGTGAGTCTCTTCCAGTTGCCTAAACCCGAGCCTTGCATTGCGAAGCCCCAGATCGGTGTAATAGTATTTAGCGGGAGTTCCGATATACTTTCTGCCTTTTACATCATAACGTACAGCCTTCTCTATAAGGAATGACTCCTCAAAATATCCGATATATTTTTCGATCGTTTCAGAGCCTATGCCAATCTGCCGTTCACTTTTAAACGTATTGGCCAGCTTGCTTGGATTGGTAAGTGATCCGATCCCCGATGCAAGGACATCAAGCAATATATCCAGCACCTCTGTATCATTCTTGATTTCATGTCTTTCAAGTACGTCTTTTATATAAGTCCGGTCGAAGAGATCCTTTAAATACCTGCTTTTCTCCTCGTGTGATTCAAGTGAAGTTGCAAGCGGCATTCCGCCATAAGTGTAATAATCCTGCCAGGCTCCTCTCTTATCCCCTTCATATTCGTTATAAAACTCCGCAAATGACAACGGATATACCCGGATCTCATCACCCCGATCTCTAAACTGAGTCAGTATATCCGAAGACAACATTTTGGAATTACTGCCGGTTACATACACATCGGCATTATCCATATGCATGAATCCGAGAATAACATCGATAAACGTTATCTTGGCATCCTCATTATCCACGTAAGGATTTTGAATCTCGGATACAAACTGGATCTCATCAATGAAAATGTAATACCTCTTCTTAGGATCGACCATATGATCACGAACATACTTATCCAATTCCAAAGGATTACGATATCTGGCATTTTCCAATATGTCCAAAGCCAAAGCGATGATCTGGTCTTCCTTCACCCCTTCTCCCAGAAGCCATTCCCGATACAGCTGAAACAATAGTACCGATTTGCCGCTTCTACGCAGTCCCGTAATGATCTTAATACGTCCGTTATCTTTCTTTGAGATGATCTCTTTCAAATACTGTTCCCTTGGATACATCCAAACACCTCACATGATTTGTTCGCGGTTATCCGCAATTATTTCATGTATAATATAGCATTCTCTCCTCTTATAAGTCAATGATGTTCATGAAATTTTTGCGGATATCTGCATTTTTTTATCAAAGTTCCGAGCTCATAGTCGCCAGTAGTTTCATCTGTTCCAATGCGATTTGCTTTGTTTTAGAACCTTTCAGGTTCTTATATACTGTAATTATCTCCAATAAGTCCTCTTCATATTCCTCCATCCCCAGCAAATAGTTCGGTGATGTATGCAAAACCCCGGAGAGTTCGATAAGGATACTTCCCTTGATATCGACCTTATCATTCTCATACATGGAGATCGTCGATTTCTTTACGCAGAGTTCTTCCGCAAGTTCTTCCTGCGTCATCTGCATCAGGATTCTCTGTTCTCTTATCCTTTCTCCGAGTGTCTTCTTCATACTGCTAATTGTATCCATTTTCTCCTCTTTCCGGGCGAACCGGAAAAAAGAGATGTACTGTTGTGTCCGTTACAATAAACAAAACGCACGAAAAGACTCCGTTTTACCGGTTATCTTTTCATGCGTCCGCGGTGGGTCATGCCCCCATATCATGAAGCCCTCATTTAGTTGTAATTATGCGTGTCATGCACGCTTGATTTCGTCCTGATTGCTAAAGCTTATAAGTAGCACTTTCCGAGAGCATCCGTTCTCTCGACGATCTGCCCCTCTGTGAAATTCTTGAGGGTCACTACTCTGGTACATTTGTGAGTATGGCATTTTATCATGATGCCGTTCATAGCCGGAGCTGTCCTGTCTCCGGTCAGTGCATAGGAGATCCGCATGGATTTCCTGCACTTCTTGCAATAAAAATCAATCGCCTGCATTCGGCTCTTCACCTCCAATTCACCAATTTGATCTGAAGTCTGAAAAGGAAAGGGAAAGTCACCTTTACAGATTACTGCGAAACGTTGATTAGTCGATCCGCAAAGCGAGCTGACTATAATCCCCCGAGGTCCGGGCAACTCACCAAAAGCCTCTTTATTCAGTTTTTCTTCCAGCGCAGAAAAAAGATAGTTCATATCCTCCTACGCGTGTAAACAATCATAGGCATGTTCATTACCTCCATCCCAAACAAGCAGCGAACCAAGTTCCGACCGCCGAAGGTTAGCGTGGTCCGCAAGCCCCTTCCCAAAAAGTTACTTGTGTATGGGGTATCATTCTGCCGGCCGGCCAGTACGTGTACCCCTTACGAGTATCTAATATAAAACAAGTCTAATTTGATTTCAATAGAAACATGTTTCTGTTTTCTGATTATATTAGATTTTCCTATTGATTTTATCCGCCCTATGAAGTATATTAGATTCACAGATGTGTGGGCTTGTATCCCACACTTAGAAAGAGGTCACTTATGGACAATATCGGAAACATATTTGCAGCATATCGGAAAAACCTGAAATACTCACAACAGGATATCTGCGATAAGCTTACCGGAATGGGAATCCCTACCAAGCCTGCAGCATACAGCACCTGGGAGACCGGTAACAGCATTCCGAACGCAGTACAGTTTCTTGCGATGTGCAAGATCCTTGGGATCACGGATATCTTCAATCAGTTTATAGGAGGATATAATCCGGACGACCCGATGGCCGAGCTCAATGAGGAAGGCAGAGCGATGGCACTTAATTACATTGACCTGCTGAAGTGCTCCGAAAAGTATCAGGCAACTCCCGTCCGTATCCTGCAGCCTGTCAGGATACTCAATCTCTATGATATGCCTGTATCCGCAGGAACCGGTCAATTCCTTGATAACGACAGCTATGAAGAAGTCGAAGTCGGACCTGAAGTTCCGGAGACAGCTGATTTCGGAGTGCGCATCAGTGGAGACAGCATGATGCCGAGATACCTGGATAAACAGATCGTGTGGATCCAGAAGACAGATGAACTGAATGATGGAGAGATCGGGATCTTCTATTACAACGGAAACGCCTACTGTAAGAAGCTTCTATGCAATAAAAAAGGAACGTACCTCATCTCGCTGAATGACAAGTACGATCCTATTGAGATTGCTGAAGGAGAAATATTTAAAACTTTTGGCCGGGTTGTGAGTTAGAGTCCGGATTATTGTACATGTTAATTGCTACAATATAATCGCTCCCCGTATCAGGTCAACCCAAAAGGAGGGATTATATGGCAGTCAAAAATGATCTGAAGAAGCTGCGCAAGGAACAGCGCTTAAAGCAGGCTGATCTTGCAATAGCTGTCGGTATGTGTGAAAAAAACATCAGTAACATCGAGCTTGAAAAGAATCCGGCAAGCCTTGAAACAGCTCTTCGCCTTGCAGCATATTTTAAAGTCTCTGTGGAAGATATCTTCCATCTGGAGGAAGAACATACCACGTAGGAAGTGTGATGATAATACGCCATGAAACAGTTGTCTTTATTCCCGGAAGAAAATACCGATCCAAGACCACCGGAATCGATAGGCTGGAATCTGTGGCACGGATGCACTAAGGCCAGTACCGGATGCCTGCACTGCTATATGTATCGCAGGGATGAATCCATCGGAAAGGATCCTTCCATCGTACAAAAGACAGAGAACTTCGACCTTCCGATTAAGATCTTACGATCCGGCAAGTATAAAGGCAGATATAAGGTTCCCTTCGGTTCACACATCTGGACATGCTTTTCATCCGATTTCTTTCATGCCGATGCAGATGAATGGAGAGAAGACGCCTGGGATATGATATATGAACGTTCCGACTGTTCTTTCTTCATGATCACCAAGAGACCGGAACGGATCGCAGACCATCTGCCAAAGAATTGGGGCCGTGGCTGGGAGCATGTCACAATAGCTGTCACCTGTGAGAACCAGGCGATGGCTGATAAAAGGCTCCCAGTATATCTGTCTCTCCCTCTCTTCCACCACTCTGTGATGATCGAACCGATGCTGACTGCCGTTGATCTGCAGCCATATATCGAAAGATACCTCTCATCTGACGGAAGCCCTGTTATCAAGCGTGTATCCGTGGGCGGAGAATCTGGGCCCGGAGCCAGGATTTGTGATTATTCCTGGGTAGAGGCCATTCATGCACAGTGCATCGAAAACGGAATAAGCTTCAACTACCATCAGACCGGAACAAAGCTTATAAAAGACGGAAAACTATACGACATACCCAGAAAACTGCAGCACACTCAGGCACATAAAGCAGGGCTTGATACATAGCTTAAAGAAAGGAGGCCCGTCATGAGTACAACAGCATATCAGATCATCGCCGTAGACTTTGACGGAACCCTCTGCTACAGCAACTGGCCTGAGCTCGGCGAACCAAACAGACCACTGATCGAATACCTGATCGATCAGAAAAAATCCGGCAACAAGCTCATCCTCTGGACCTGCAGAGCCGATGAAGCCCTAGAGAAAGCAGTCTCCTGGTGCCGTGATCATCAGCTGGAATTCGATGCCATAAATGACAATCTCCCGGAAGTTATCGAAATGTATGGCAACAATTCCCGGAAGATCACCTGCGATTATTATATTGATGATAAGGCTGTTCTCCCGGCTATGGTAAATGCTTAGATTTCACCCAATGATGGGGTCTTAGTGACTATTCTTCCCTCTGTTCAGCCGAGTATTTACCTTACATATATCATCGTTCTATTATTCTTTACTCTTTACAAGAATTTTCATAAAGTCTTCAGTTTTCTTATTCAAATCTAAAATTCTGTTGCTAAGATTTCTGTAGAAGTTTTGATCCTTGCTCCCTCCCAGATAAACAATGATTAATCTGTCCTTCGCTCTAGTTGCTGCTACATAATGATTATAAATACTGTCTTCATAATAAAGGTTATAATCTTCCGCAAATAATATGACCTGATCAAATTCTAATCCTTTTGATGAATGAAAAGTCATTGAAATATTTTGTATTCCATCCTGCAGAAAATAATAATGGTTATTCTCATCCATAATAGTCTCATATAGCTTTTTTAAATGAGGCTCTTTTGTCTCATAGCCCAGATATTCAGCTAATGATTTCACTTTTTCATAAAAGTCTTTTTCATCATTTTTTTCGGTTGAGCTTTTTATCCCATCCAGATGAGTTTGCATATTCTTTTTCAAACTCTTATATCCAACAGCTTCATCTGGTATCACTTGTATAATATCAAAAATAGAATATGTATCTATAATAAAATAGCTCGCTATCGCAGTATAAAGCCATGCAGTATTTGTCGTAATAGACGCTATAGGAGGTATTGGTACATATACAAATTCATTCGTATCATCGGAGAGAAATTCAGCAGCGGCCTTCGCATTATCTCTACTATATCTTAAAACTGCAGTTTTCTTGCTCAAATCAATTTCTTTTATTACATCAGATGCCCATTCTGTTGAATTTGTACAAACAAGTCTTATTGCTGAAACATCACTAATATCTCTAACAAATGATCTGGTCTCTTTACACAGCATGTTTGAATAGTTCTGAATTGCTTCGCATGACCTAAAATTCTCTCCTAGGTATTTTTTTTCAAAATTTGGTTTATCCCATATACTCTCAAACGCTTGTGGATAAGCACCTCGCCACATATAAATTGACTGTTTTGCATCACCCACAACAAAAGTACTTATGCTTAGCTCATCACATAGGTACATAAAAAAAGCATGCATGTCTTTGTCACAATCTTGATACTCATCAACATATATCTTAAAATATTTAGCTTTTAAGTATTCCCGGCAAGCATACGAATTTTTAACTATATCTAGCGCTAATTTGAAAATGAAATTTTCCTTGTTATTACTAAAAGATGCAATTATCCCGCTTTCATGTATTTCTCCTATGCCGTCTTCGAAATTATCGACTTTAACCTCATAATCCGTTCCCATTTCTTTATCATATTCTCTTCCATACACATCTTTCATGAAAGGCTTTATGATTTCTTCTATGGCAAAACTATTATTTGTACCTATGAAATGATCATCAGAAATTGCTGGCAGTCTATCTCTTATCTCCCCAGCTGCCCTAATTGTAAAAGTAATTGCCGCAATAACTCTATGGCTTTTATTATCTGCGGTATCCTTTTCAATCTTAGTTACCATACTTAATGCTATCGCTATCGCCTTTCGCTTGGCATCGTAATATCTCTTGGTCTCTCTTTTCTTAATGCATCATCAATTACTTGTGAAGCAGCACTTTTGGGCGTTAATTCCCCAATAAGCAGAGGAATATCCATCGCTCCATTTAAACTAATGATCTCTCGTTGCAATTTTTCAAATGAAATCAAAGCAGATGCATCATTCGGAGAGATAATGTTAAGTGATTCCCGGCTAGCTGCCAGTATTATAGCTAAAGTAATCCCTTCTTTTTTGCACACCTTCAACGCATCAACTATATCTGAGCCCAGACTCATTTGGTGTCTAAAGGTAACTCTTACCCATGTAGAATCCTTCACATAGTATCCTGAATCACCCTCCTCAATAGTTTTTTGAAATTCCCGTGTGAGGGGGAAAGTTGATTACAAACAGAA
>ENA-ORNF01000916-ORNF01000916.1-human-gut-metagenome-genome-assembly--contig:-NODE-916-length-28148-cov-6.536468_pt1 | contig 28148 bp, 16 predicted proteins | sample MGYA00242110_ERZ509012 | MGnify/ENA primary metagenome ERZ509012 (study PRJEB26280, sample SAMEA2338714) | human gut metagenome | biome: human gut; feature: human-associated habitat; material: faeces...
GGTGCCGGTTTCGACGGCGGCACGGTGGGTGTTGACGTTGCTGACGCTGACGCCAACGCGCCTGAGGTGTGGTATAACCTGCAGGGCGAGCGCGTGAACCCCGACAGCCACGGCGGCATCTTTATTGTGCGCCAGGGCAGCAAGGTGCGCAAGGTGATGGTGCCCTGAGAGGGTTAATGTGACTTATGTGGCTTATGTGATTAATCACATAAGCCACATAAATTACAAAAAAGCGGGTCTGCTAAGCTTATTTGCTTTTGCGCTCTTGGGCGAGGAGGTCGCGGATCTGGGTGAGGAGCTTCTCTTCGTTGGAGGGCTCGGGAGCGGCGGCAGGTGCCTCTTCTTCCTGTTTCTTGAACTTCATGACCACGCGCAAGGCTACGAAGATGCTGAAGGCGATGATGAGGAAGTCGACGATGTTCTGGATAAACATGCCGTAGTTGATGGCCACTTCCTCCACGGCTGCCTGCCCTTCGGCGGCGGCGTCGCTGCCCTTTTTAAGCACCCATTTCAGGGTTTTGAAGTCGCCGGCGTTGCCGAAAGCGGCAAAAACGGGCATGATGATGTCGTTGACGAGCGAGGTGACGATCTTGCCGAACGCACCGCCGATGATTACGCCCACAGCCATGTCGATGAGGTTGCCCTTCATGGCAAAGGCCTTGAAATCGGATAGAAATTTTCCCATGGTCAGAAATATTTTTTTATTTACAATTGTTATAACGAAGAGAGGGGGCGGAGGGTTGGCAGCCCCGGGCGGAGTTGAGAAGAGAAAAAAGCCTTAATGATTTGCACGCTAAGGAAATTATTGCTAATTTTGCAGCGCTACAGGTTAATAAGGCAAAAAAGAATGTTTCCCCCGCGAAAGGGGACATAAACGCCCGTCAGAAGGACGGGACAACGCAAAAGTAGAAAAAATTTTTATAAACACAAAAAACACACAGACTACGATGACAAAAGTAGGAATAAACGGATTCGGCCGTATCGGTCGTTTTGTATTCCGCGCATCGACGAAGCGCGAGGACATAGAGGTAGTGGCCATCAACGACCTTCTGCCGGTGGATTACATGGCATACATGCTGAAGTATGACACCATGCACGGCCGCTTCGAGGGTACGGTAGACTACGACATGGACAAGAGCCTGCTGATAGTCAACGGCAAGCCCATCCGTGTAACTGCCTGCAAGAATCCGGCAGAGATAGGCTGGGGCGAAGTCGGCGTAGAATACGTGGTAGAATCCACGGGCCGCTTCCTGACCAAGGAACTGGCACAGGGCCACATTGAGGCCGGTGCAAAATATGTTGTTATGTCGGCACCGTCGAAAGACGACACCCCGATGTTCGTATGCGGCGTAAACCAGGACTCATACGTAAAAGGCACACAGTTTGTCAGCAACGCTTCCTGCACCACCAACTGCCTGGCTCCGGTAGCCAAGGTGCTGAACGACAACTTCGGTATTGAATCAGGCCTGATGACGACTGTACACAGCATCACAGCCACTCAGAAGACGGTAGACGGCCCGAGCATGAAAGACTGGCGCGGCGGTCGCGCAGCTTCCGGCAACATCATTCCGTCGTCGACGGGTGCCGCCAAGGCTGTTGGCAAGGTTATCCCCGAGCTGAACGGCAAGCTGACAGGCATCTCCATGCGCGTGCCGACTCTGGACGTGAGCGTGGTAGACCTGACGGTGAACCTGAAGAACCCGGCTACCAAAGAGCAGATCTGCGCCGCTATGAAGGCTGCCAGCGAAGGTGAGCTGAAAGGCGTGCTCGGATACACTGAAGACGCAGTGGTAAGCTCCGACTTCCTGGGCTGCGCGCTGACAAGCATCTTCGACGCTACGGCAGGTGTATATTTGAGCGACAAGTTCGTGAAGGTGGTATCGTGGTACGACAATGAGATCGGCTACTCGAACAAGGTGCTTGATCTGATTGCCCACATGGCCAAGGTAAACGGCTAAGCGGCTCACTGCCAATGACACACAAGGTGCGGTTTGCGACCCTGCAAGCCCGCACCTTGTTGCTTTAGCGCGAGCGCAGGCGCGGCTAAGGGCGGGCTTTAGCTAACCGGCTGCGCGACGAAAGGAAACGCGGCTAAAGCCTGCGCCTGCTCTTTATTCGCGGCTAAAGCCTGCGCCGGCACCAAAATTATGGCTACCTGCAAGCTCTTAAGCAGCCAGGCTAAATTAGCTAAAAAAGCTAAATTAGCTAAAAGGCAAGAGCCAAAGAAAAAGGCGGCAGCTAAAGAAAAAAAATGCGGGCGGCAAAAGAAAAAAACGGCTCAGTTGTTAATGAGATAAGGTATCGGAAATAATGAAGAAGAAAACTCCCGTCAATAAAAGAATCAGAAAAACCGACATGGCTAAGGCTGTGCTGGATTTCCTGGAAGCTAATCCGAAGCGTTCGTTCAACTACAAGCAGATTGCCTACGGCATCGGTTGCACGCAGGCAGCGGTGCGCAATGACATTCTGAATCTGCTCGACGACCTGGTGGCCGCCGAAGAGATTCAGGAGGTTGCTTTGGGCAAGTACAAGAGTCCGGGCAACCGCGGCAATGTGATGGAGGGCATCTTCAGCCGTCGCAGCAACGGCCGCAACTGGGTGGTGATAGACGACGAAGACATCGCGGTGGCCGAGCGTAACTCGCTGCACGCTCTCAACGGCGACCGTGTGCGCGTGGAGATTTCGGCGTCGCGCCGCGGTGCCGACCCCGAAGCGCGTGTGGTGGAGATTCTGGAGCGCAAGGATCAGAACTTCATCGGCACGGTAAAGGTGGAACGCAACTACGCCGCCCTGGTGCCCGACTCGAAATTCTTAGCCGCCGACATCGTCATACCCAAGAACAAGCTGCGGGGCGCACACTCGGGCGACAAGGGCATAGCGCGTATCACGTCGTGGCCGCAGGATCAGATGAACCCCATAGGCGAGATTGTGGACGTTCTTGGCCGCAAGGGCGAGAACACCGCGGAGATGAATGCCATCTTGGCCGAGTTCGGACTGCCGTATAAGTACCCGGAGAGCGTTGAGGCGGCCGCAGAGAAAATCGACGCGGGCATAACGCCTGAGGAGGTGGCCAAGCGCGAGGATTTCCGCAAGGTGCCGACGTTCACCATCGACCCGCGCGACGCCAAGGACTTCGACGACGCGCTGAGCATCCGCACCATCGGCGAGGGCCGCTGGGAGGTGGGTGTGCATATTGCCGACGTAACGCATTATGTGCAGTACAAGACCATTCTGGAGAAGGAGGCGCGCAAGCGTGCCACGAGTGTCTATCTGGTAGACCGCACCATACCGATGCTGCCCGAGCGCCTCAGCAACGGCATCTGCTCGCTGCGTCCCGACGAGGACAAGCTGACATTCTCGGTAATCTTCACCCTCGACAGCGAGGCAAAGGTGCTCGACTACCGCATCCGCCCCACGGTAATCCGCTCAAACCGGCGTTTCACCTACGAGGAGGCGCAGGAAATCATTGAGCAGAAAAGGGGCGGGTATTCGTCGGAGATTCTCACGCTCGACCGGTTGGCCAAGAAGCTGCGCGAGAAGCGCTACAAGGCGGGGGCGCTGGAGTTTGAACGCGCTGAGGTGCGCTTTGAGATTGACAAGAACGGCAAGCCGCTGAGCGTCTATTTCAAGGAGTCGAAGGATGCCAACAAGCTCATCGAGGAGTTCATGCTGCTGGCCAACCAGACGGTGGCCGCCCACATTGGCGATGTACCCAAGGGTCGCAAGGCCAAGAGCTTCGTCTACCGTGTGCACGACAATCCCGACCCGGAGAAGCTGCAGAACCTTGCGGGCATAGCGGCTCGTTTCGGCTACAAGGTGAATCCCGACGGCACGTCGCGCGAGGTGAACAATAGCCTCAACAGGCTGCTGAAGGACGTCAAGGGGCAGGGCGAGGAGAACATGCTGTCGATACTCACCATCCGCTCGATGGCAAAGGCTCTCTACACCACCGACAACCGCGGCCATTACGGCCTGGCAATGCCGTTCTACACGCATTTCACCTCACCCATACGCCGTTACCCGGACATGATGGTACACCGGCTGCTGCGGCGCTATGCCGAGAATCACCGGTCGGCAAACACGGAGAAGCTGGAGGAACAGTGCCGCCATTGCTCCGACATGGAACAGCTTGCCGCCAACGCCGAGCGCGCGTCGATACGCTACAAGCAGGTTGAGTTCATGCAGGAGCGTCTCGGCGAGGTTTACGACGGCGTGGTGTCGGGCGTTACGGAGTGGGGTCTGTATGTGGAGCTGACGGAGAATATGTGCGAGGGATTGGTGCCTATCCGCGACCTGGCGGACGACTACTACGACTTCGACGAGAAGAACTACTGCCTCATTGGGCGGCGCCATAACCGGCGCTACACTCTCGGCGACGAGGTGAAGGTGCAGGTGGCGCGCGCAGACCTGGAGCGCAAGCAGCTCGACTTTGCGCTGATTGAAGACCACGGCAACCCCAACAAGCCGCTGAAGCAGAAGGAGAAGGAGAGAGGGAAGCAGAAGAGGCGCAAGCGGTGAGGGCGCAAGCGGTAGCCTTGTAGCTAATTTAGCTAATTTAGGGTGGTTTTTTGTATTTGCCCGAAAAGTGTTAATTTTGTAGACATTCCCGGAATGTGCGTCGCAGCAGGCGGCGCGGTTTCGGGAAGGGTTTTTTATATGCAATCAAAGGTAAGTAAGACAGCAGGCATGAAAAGAGTGATACTCACAGCGGGTCTGTGCGCGTTGGCAAGCCTCCCGGCGTTGGCAGGGGGACCGCGCGACACGGTGGTGTCGACGGCAGCCTACGCCTGGGTGGGCGACAGCATTGTGCAGGGTGAATACAAGGCTTACGCCGTGTCGGAAGAGGAGATAACAGGCAATTATAAGGCTCGGCCGGGATATTTCATGCCGGTGGAGCAGACATGGCGGCGCAAGAATGACCTTAGCGCCTATCCGCGTCTGAAGACGCCGGAGAAGCTGCTGGCAGCCGTCTATAACATGGGTCTCGACGAGATGGTGAACGCCGTGGAGGCCGACACCACGCTGCGCACAGGCAAGGAATGGGCGGGCGTGTGGACGCGCGATGTGTCGTACTCCATCATCCTGAGTATGGCGGCGCTGCAGCCGGAGGCGTCGATGACGTCGCTGAAGCGCAAGGTGAACAGTCGCGGGGTGATAGTGCAGGATACGGGCAGCGGCGGCGCGTGGCCCGTCAGCACCGACCGTATGGTATGGCTCCTGGCGGCCTGGGAGGTGTATAAGGTAACGGGCGACCGCGCGTGGCTGGAGTATGCCTACGGGGTAGGGTGCCGCTCCATGGCCGACGACCGCGAGGTGGTATACACGCCGCAGGGCACGGTGCGCGGCGAGACGTCGTTCATTGACTGGCGCGAGCAGAGCTATCCGCGCTGGATGCAGACGGCCGACATCTACGCCTCGGAAGCCTCCAACACCAACATTGTGCATGCCGCCGCCACGGGCATCCTTGGCGAGATGGCCGAGGCGTTGGGCAAGAAGAAGGAGGCTGCGCAGTGGGACGCGCAGAGCCAAGGCATGGCGAAGCTGATAAACGAGGTGTTCTACATGGCCGACAAGGGCTATTACGGCATGTACCGCTACGGGCGTCAGAACCTGCTGATGAACCCGCGCGAGGAGACCCTTGGCGCCGCCCTTGCCATTCTCTACGGCATTGCCGACGCCGAACAGAGCAAGACGATAACGGAGAGTGTGCCGGTAACGCCGTTCGGGCCGGCCATTTTCTTTCCGCAGATTGCCGATATGCCCAACTACCACAACAATGCTCTGTGGCCGTTTGTGGCGGCTTACTGGACTCTTGCCAACGCCAAGGCGGGCAACGGCGAGGGTGTGATGCAAGGCATGGGCTCTATTGTGCGTCCGGCGGCCCTCTTCGCCACCAACAAGGAGAACTTCAACCTCGACAACGGCGACATCTACACGGAGCTGAACTCAAGCAATATGCTGTGGTCGCTGAGCGGCAACATTGCGCTGACGCAGCAGATTCTGTTCGGCATTCATTTTGAGAAGGATGGTTTGCGGATAGCGCCTGTGGTGCCGGAAGCTCTTGCGGGCACTCGCACGCTGGAGAATTTCCCGTATCGGGGCGCGCGGCTGAACATCACGGTGAGCGGCTTCGGCAACAAGATTGCGTCAGTGAAGGTGAACGGAAAGGAGCGCAAGGCTGCCGACGGCTGTTTCCTGAGCGCCAGGGAGCTGAAGAAAGGCGCGGATGTGGTGATTACGCTCAACAACGAGCCTCTGCCTGTGCAGAAGGTGAACAAGACGGCTAATGTGAAGGCTCCGCTGACTCCGGTGGCCCGAATCCTCACCGACGCGGCCACGGGCGGCGATATGCTGCAGTGGAACCCGATAGAGTACATAGGCAGCTACCGTGTCTACCACAACGGCAAGCGTGTGGCTGACACCAACACCACGTCGTGGCCCGTTTCGGAGGTTGGTGAATGGCAGGTTACGGGCATCAGCAGCGACGGTATAGAGGGGTTTGCCTCAGAACCGTGCTATTACGGCCCTGTGGCGGCGTTTCAGCTGCCGGATGAGGGTTTGGTCATGGAGAGCGCTGAAGTGAGCTACAGGCCAAATATAAGCCTCGCAGGGTATCACGGCAAGGGCTTCCGCGAAGTTGACCACGCCACGGGCGAGATTGTGGTGCCGGTGGAGGTGAAAGCGCCGGGGCGCTACGCTGTGATGCTGCGTTACGCCAATGGCAACGGGCCGGTGAACACGGAGAACAAGTGCGCGGTGCGTACGCTGACGCTCAACGGCAACAAGGCGGGTACGGTGGTGATGCCGCACCGCGGGGTGGCCAACTGGAACGACTGGGGCCTGACGAACGCGGTGATTGTGAATCTGCCGGCCGGTAAGAGCAATGTGGGGATTGTGTTCAACAGCTACGACGAAAATATGAATCTGCACACCAATCACGCGCTGATTGACGAGGTTTTGGTGATGCCGGTGGAATGAGTGCTTATATGAAGAGAATTCTTTTTGCGGCTCTTGCGTGCTGTGTGCTTACGGGCTGCGGCGGCAGCAAATGGTGGGGCGACGAAGAGGTGCCTTCGGCCGGTGAGAAGAGTGGTATGGAGAAGCGTGTGAAGAGCGCGGATTACCGTATGCCGCCGGATATGGACTCGCTGCGGCCTATGCTCGACAGGCGTATGCGCCAGGTGTTCAACGACAGCAATTATCTGCACCTGGCTCACGCGGAGTATATGGGCATCAGTCCCATCGACAAACCTGCTGATGTGTTCGCGTCGAAGCGGCCTGTGGTGAAGATTACTGACAGCAAGACGTATGTGCTGGACTCGCTGACGCACTCGGTGCCGTTTTTGGTGCCTGAGGCGCGTACGCTGCTCAACGACATCGGGGAGGCGTTCAACGACACTTTGGCACGGCGGGGGCTGCCTCAGCTGCGGCTGAAGGTTACGAGTCTGCTGCGCACGCGGTCGTCGGTGAAGAGTCTGCGGCGGGTGAACCGCAACGCCACGGAGCGCTCCACGCACCAGTATGGCACTACGTTCGACATCAGCTACAATAAGTTTATAAACGGCAACGGGACGCCGGTGTATGACCCGCGCTACCGGCTGGCCTTGGCGGAAGCCATCTACGACCTGCGCGCCAAGGGGCGCTGCATGGTGAAGTATGAGGTGAAATCGCCGTGCTTTCACATTACGGTGATCAGGTAGGGGCATGGGCTTTGGGTTGACCGGAAGGATTCGAGGCTAAAGCCTTCGCCGGCACCAAAATTATAGTTAGTTTGGGATTGTTCTGCAGAATGCCTGTTGCAGCGGCCATTTTGTCGTTGACCACCTTGGGGAACTTGATAGAGGTGAGGTTGGGGCATGAGGCAAAGGCCGTTGTGCCGAGCTGGTCCATGGTGTCGGGGAGCACCACGTCCGTAAGGCCGCTACATTCCATAAAGCCCTGGAGCTCGATGACACGCAGCGATTTGGGGAATTTGAAATTCACGGCCGTCTGGCGGAAAGCGGCGCCCTTTATGGTAACCACATTCGGAAGCTCTATCCGGCTGAGCTTCACGTCGTTGAGGAACACCGATTCCATCAGTGTAACGATGTTTTTGCCGCCGTTGACGGTGGTCAGCTCCGGGCAGTGGGCGAAAGCGGAGTTGCCGAGGTATGTAACGCTGTCGTTGAGTTCAGCCACAGTCAGCTTGGCGCAGTTGTCGAACACAAGGTTTTCTATGCGGACTATGCGCGGGGGAATCTGCACCGAAGGTATGGGCGCATACTGGAAACAACCCTCCTTGAGCATGCGCAGGCCGGCGGGCAGCGACAGCGAAGGAAGCGCAGACTTGCGGAAAGCGTAGTTGTTGATGACTTTCACCGTGGCCGGGATGCTCACCGACGTAATGGCAGTGTTGCCGTCGAAAGCAAAACAGCCTATCTCGGCCACCGAGTAGCTGTTGCCGTCGATGGTTACCGACTCGGGAATCACCACATCGCCGGTATATTTGTTTCCGGTGAGCGACACGAGTCTGTCTTTGTTTGAGAGAACGATGTACTTGAGCGAGCCTACAACTACCGAATTGCCGCAGCCATATTCATACACGCGCTGGAAACGGCGCCAGTGGTACTGATAGTCGAACCAAGTGCCTTCGGGGCAGTAGAGTGTGGAGGCAGACAGCACTGTGGTTGCGAAAGGGGAGGCCTCGATGTCGGGAGCCACAGGGCTTTTGGCGTTGATGGTGCGCAGCTTGGTGGTATTGAAGAAAGCTCCGTACTGAATGTCGCGCAGGGTGGCCGACGGCAAGCTGCCCATCACACTGCGTGCCTCGTACGCTGATTCCGTCATGCGCCTCGGCATCACCCCCTCGGGACCCGAACTGCTGCAGCGCGGCGAGCTGTATGTAAAGGCCACACGCTTCAGCGACGCCATTCCTTGCTTCGAACAGCTCGCCGACCGAGGTAATCTGCCGCTGAATATGCGTCTGCGGGCACTTGATCATCTTGCCACATGCTATAAAAACACCTCGCAGTATGCCAAATCGCTCAATACGGTGCTGAAATTGGTGGCCACACCCAAGCCCGATTCGCTGTGGTATTACGAGGCTCGAGCCTATGTAACGGTAATCAACATCTACGACCTTGTGTCGGATTTTGAAAAATGCAGCCATTATCTGGGGCGCATAGAAGCGCTGCTGCTGCGCCACAATGCTCCGCGCAAAGAGGTGGAGGACCTGCGTCTCACCATGTTGCTCTACCGGGCCGCGCTCCATCTCGACCGGAAGCAGTATCCCGAGGCGCTGGCCGAGTGCAAAAAGGCGCAGCGGATGAATCTGAAAGGGGTTACCAAACTCATGGCCGACATGAATTTCGCCTACCTGCTCGAGTTCATGGTGGAACCGGCCAAAGCCGAGGAGATTTACCGCCAGATTATGCAGACGAAGGACGAGGAGCTTATCTACAACGTGAATTATGAGAATGCCATGTTCAACTACGCCCTGTTGCTGCTTAAGCAGAAGCGGTATGAGGAGTCGGAAACCATCTGCCTGCACCAGATTCCCAACACCTTCGTTACGGGGCAGAAAAACACACGCGGCGTACTTTATGAGGTGCTTGGCAGGGCTCTTCACGGTCAGGGACGCCACGAGGAGGCTTTTGAAAAGCTGCTGCTGTCGGTCAACACGCTCGACTCGCTGCGCAACGAGAAACACATCGACCTGTCGGACGTAACGCAGACTTTTGAGACGCGTCTGGCGGAGATTGAGAAGCGTCAGCCTTCGGCGGGCGGCAGCGGGATAAACTGGTGGATTACGGCGGTGGCTCTTGCGCTGATTCTTATAGAGGGAATATGGAGCGGGGTGGCCATACGGCGCAAGAACGAGCGGCGGCGGCAGAGCAGCCGTCTGAGGCAGTTCGGCGACGTGGAGATGGAGCATTGCCGCTGCGAATCGGCAACTCAGAAGGAGTTTGACGAGGCCAACCGCCGCATAGTGTCGATAAGCATGAAGAAGGGGGAGGCTGACAGTATGTTAGCGTCAGTGAGGGAGATAGCGGAGGCGCCGTCCACCTCCTCGCGCGAGAAAATCAACGGCATACGCAACCTGCTGAAGTCGGTGCCCGTCTCTGACCGCAACTGGGAGATATTCCGCGCCCATTTCGAGAAGGTGCACCCCATCTTCTTCAGCAACCTGAGCAAGCGTCATCCGGGACTTACGCAGGGCGACCTGAAGATGGCGGCGTTTATTGTGATGAACATATCCTCTAAGGAGATAGCCTCACTGCTGTGCCGTTCGCAGCGCACGGTGGAATCGGCGCGCTACCGGCTGCACAAGAAGCTGATGCGCGACGACGACTCCACGCCCATGGCGGAGTATCTGCGCAGCTTTATGGGGTGAGAGCAGCTAAGGCTGAATTGATGTGATTTATGTAACTTATGTGGCAGCGGCGCTCACATAAATAACATAAGTAACATAAATTACATAAGTAACATAAATTACATAAGTAACATAAAAGCTCTCAGGCTGCTGCTAAGCAAAAAAGCTACCCGCCTCCGCGGGTAGCTTTTGCTTTGCAGCAACAAGGCGGCAGGTTATTTCTGCAGCAGGGCTTTTACGGCGGCGGCGAGCTGGGCGTCGATGCCGTTGAGCACGTCGGCAGGCTGATTGTAGATGAGGATGTCGGGGTTCAGCTGCTGGTTCTCAAGGGGTTTGCCGTTGCGGTCGAGGCTGGTGACCTGAGGCACGCCGAAGATGATGCTCGGGTCGACCTGCGTCTCCCACCACACAGCCGTCATGGTACCCGGCACGGGAGCGCCCACGAGCTTGCCGATGCCCAGGGTCTTGTAGGTGTAGGGAGTGCCGTGCGCGTCGGAGTAGTTGCACTCGTTGATAAGCATCACGCTGGGTTTGGTCCACTGCGAGAAGGGGTCTGAGCCGATGTACTGGCCGCGCGGCGAGTAGTCTACATACTTCTTGCCGGAGAGGAGCAGCGCCACGTCGTTATGGAGCCAACCGCCGCCGTTATAGCGCGTGTCGACGATAAGGGCGTCGCAGTTGCGGTACTTGCCCAGCGCCTGTTCATAGACCTCGCGGAACGAGGGCGAGTCCATGCCCTGGATGCTGACGTAGCCGATACGGCCTCCCGAGAGGCTGTCGACGATGGCCTGGTTGCGGGCCACCCAGCGGTCACGCAGCAGAGCGTTGTTGGCGCCCTGGCTGATGGGTTTCACCGTAATGGTCTTCTGCTCGCCCGAGGGGAGCGTAACGCTGAGGCGCGTCTTGGAGCCAGCCTTGCCGGCCAACAGAGGGAAGTAATCCTCACCGGCTTTCACGGGCTGACCGTCGATGGCTGTGATGATGGTGCCGGGCACAATCTCCTTCTTGTTGAAGAGAGGACCGCGTGCAATCACCTCGCTGATGCGCAGGCCGTCGCCACGGTATTCGGGGTCGAAGAAGGCGCCGAGATAGGCAGTGGCGGTGAGCGGCGACGAAGAGCCGTAGGCGCGGCCGCCCGTGTGGCTGGCGTTGAGCTCGCCCAGAACCTCGCTGAGCAGCTCGGCAAAGTCGTAACGGTTGTTGATATAGGGCAGGAAGCGGCCATATTCCTCCGTGTAGCCGTTCCAGTCGATGCCGTGGATATTCTTGTCGTAGAACTTGTTCTGCACCAGACTCTTCATGTGGTCGAACATATATTCGCGTTCTGCCGGAGCGTTGAGCGACGATTTGGCGCGGAAGTCGATGGATTTCACATCACCCGAGCCCAGGTCATAGCTCTTGATGGCGCCGTTGGCCACCGTGTAGAGCTTCTTCGAGGCACTGTCGGGGAGGAGACGTCCGTAGCCCCAGCCCTTCTTGAGCATCTTCGGCTTCTGCTCCTTGAGGTCCATTACCCAGAGGTCGCCGTCGTCATCAAACGACGTTACATAATAGAGCTTGTCGCCCTTGGGGTTGAGCCAGAAGTCGCCTAAAGAGGAAGAATTGGGAGTGAGGAGCTGCCGGCGGTCGTGGCGGTTGGCGAAGTCCAGAGGAGCCTTTTTAGCCTCCTTTTTGGCCTCAGCCTTGGCTTTCTTACCTTTGCCTTTGGAATCCTTCTTATCGTTGGCTTTAGCCTCCTTCTTGGCCATTTTCTCCATGGTCTCGTCGAGGGCTATGTCCTCCTTCGAGCGGTTGAACTTCTCGTAGGCGTCGGGGTCGAGCCACATCACGAAGACGTCGGTCTGCGAGCCCCAGGAGCCGTGCGAGCGGTAGCCGTTGCGGTCTGATTCGTAGAGCACGCCGCGGCCGTCGGGCGTCCAGCGGGCGTTGCCGTCGGAGTAGCCCGACTCGGTGAGGTTGACAATCTCTTTGCCGTCGGCCGAGATAGCGGCCACGTCAGAGTTGTTCCAGCCACCCTTGCCGATGTATCCGTTGAAGAGAATCCATTCGCTGTCGGGGTGCCATGAATAGCTCAGGTCGCCGTCGGTGTATGAATAGGCGTACTGACCCGGCATCACCACCGTTGTCTTGCCTGATTGCAGGTCGAGGACACAGAGCGTGGTGCGGTTGCGCAGGAAAGCCACCTTCTTGCCGTCGGGGCTGATGACGGGCTGGAAAGCGTCGCCTTCGCCGGTGTTGAGCGGCGTCTCGGTGATAGTCTCGGCGTAAGTGAACGAGGGGTCCTTCTTGCCAATTTCAGCCTTGTAGAGCTGCCAGCGGCCGTCGCGTTCGGAGTCATAGACCATGAAGCGGCCGTCGGGGCTGAAGCTGACGGTGCGTTCCTGTCCGGGAGTGGCGGTGATGCGGCGCGTGGTGGAATAGTCGGCGGGAGTGGTGAAGATGTCGCCGCGCACCACAAGAGCCACCTCATCGCCGGCGGGGGCGAGAGCCATGCGCGAGGTGCGCGTGTAGGCCACAGGTTTCTCGGTCTGCTCGCCATTGTCGGCAACGATAGTTACGGGGAGCTTCACCGGCTCCGAGCCGGCCGTCATGGTGTATATTTCGCCGTTCTGGCTGAAGGCCATGTTGCCGTTCTGCGCCACGCTGAGGGTGCGCACCGGGTGCTTGGTGAAGTGGGTGAGCTGACGGGGAGTAGTGCCGTCGAGAGAGGCGGCATATACGTTGAGGGTGGAGTCGGCCTCGCTCACATAGTAGAAGCTGTTGCCGCCGCCCCACTGCGGGTTGACGCTGTGATAGGGGGTGTGAGTGAGCTGGCGGAACACGGGTTTGCCGCTCAGGGCGCCTTCCACGAGCCAGACGTCGCTGGTGCCCGACGACTGTTCATGCTTGCGGAATTTGTCTTCGTAGCCCTTTTTGTCGGTGTAGAGGATGCGTCCGTTGTTATCCACCGAGAGGGAGATGGCGGGGAGGCTGAGGAGGAGTTCCGGGCGGCCTCCGCTTACGGGCACGGTGTAGAGCTGCGGGAAGACGTAGCCGTTGATGGCCTTCTGCGAGGGCATGATGTTGCCTGTGAAGATGATTTTGTCGCCGGCGAAGGCTAAGGGGGTCTCAGAGCCGCTGTGGGTGGTGAGACGGCGCGGCTGACCGCCGTTGGCGTCAACGATGAAGATGTCGGTGGAGCCGTTGCGGTTCGACGAGAAGGCTATCTGCTTGCCGTCGGGGCTCCATACGGGGCTGCTGTCGTAGGCGTCGACGGTGGTAAGACGTGTGGCCTGCCCGCCGGTGTAGGGCACGGTGTAGATATCGCCGCGGAAGGTGAAGGCGATGGTGTTGCCGTCGGGACTTATGGCCGTGTTGCGCAGCCACAGAGGAGCCCCGTCAGAGGCTGCCTGCGACGCGGCACAGACCATGGCCATGGCGGCCGTCAGAAGGATTTTTTTCATATTGGAAGTAAGGTTAGATTCAGGGGTATGAGAAGAGAGATTTTTCAGGGTATGGACGCCGAATTTTCGGGCTGTTAAAAAAGAAGAGGCCGGCGCCCCTGAGGAGACACCGGGCCTTTTCTGTGTTTGTCAGACGAAGCGGACGAGGGCGGGGCGGAGGACCCTCCAGCGGCCCCCTTCAAAGATTGCGGTGCCGGGGTTCTCTGTTGCCACGGCCTCTTTGCCGTAGGTGTCGGGGTCTTCGAGCTCGCAGCTGCCGGCCAAGAGCAGGTCAGGGTTGGCGAGGATGCGCGCTTCCACCTCGGGGTCTTCCACCACGGTGTAGATGCCCGACACGTTGTCGGAGGTTTCAAGGCGGAAGACGGAGTGCTGCGGGTTGAGGCTGCGCTCGGCACGCACGAACATACCTTCGCGGTTGGCGCGACCCAGATATATCACGCGGCTGCCCTTGGCGGATGCCGATACGCGGCCGGAGACTGTTGTGGGGGCTGCGGCAGCCACGGGGTTTGTCTGCGTGGCGCGCGAGTCGGCGTAACGGTCGTTGATGGTGGGCGCCGGGGTGCGGTCTTCCACACGCAGTTCGGCACGGGGCTCAACACGCGGCTCGGCATGAGTGGTGTCGGCGGCTTCGCGGGCGCGGTTGCTGAGGCGGTCGGCGTCGGCTTTCTCCTTTTCCTGACGCAGGTAGTTGAGATGATATTTATACTCCTCGCAGGCGCGGCGCAGCTCCACGTTCTCGGCGCGGAGGCTCTCTATGATGCGCTGCGACTCGTCGGCTTCGGGGGCGTTGTCGTCGGCATGGCGGTCGGAGTGCCGGCGTGTGCGGCGGTCGTCGCGGCGCTCTTCCTCTTCGTCGTCATCGTCGCGGCGACGGTTCTTCTCGGCGTCCTGACGCTTGAAATAGCGGGCTGCGTAGATGACCAGCACAACCACCAGCACCACGAGGATGCAGAGGATGACGATATACACCGTTGAGGAGCCTGTGTTCTCGCCCTCGGCGGCGGCTTCCTGCTGCATTATGGAGTCTTCGGCCAATTGCAGCGACGAGTCGGCCTGAGCCTGCTGCGTCATCATGGCGTTGGGCAGAGTGTTGGTGTTCACCGTGTCGGGAGCCGGTTCTTCGGCGGTCTCCTCGGTGGTTTCCTCGGTGGGTTCGGCCTCTGCGGGCGTTTTCAGCTTCATGCCTTTTACGCGCTTGCGCACCTGGCTCTGGGCAAAGCCTGTGGAGGAATAGTTGCCGGGAGCCACAACGGCTTTGGCGGCGTAGGCCACAAGCTCATCCTTGCCCCATGCCTCGTAGCCGGAAGCCGAGGGGAGTTTGCGGTTGAAGAGCTGCAGATTCTCTTTGTCTTTGTCGTTGCGGAGCTTGCCTTTGATGGCCGCACGGGTCGACACGTTGATGTCGTCGATGTAATCGGAGCCGGCGTTGGCGTTGCGCAGATACACCAGGGCGGCGTAGGTCTGAGCCTGTTCCAGTTCGTCGGGAGTAACGGCCCGGACTGTGGCAAGCGGTATAAATAGGGCTAATACAGCTATAAGCGCGCAGATATTTTTCATGATTTGTGATGTAATTACAGATTTGGCACAAAGTTAACACAAATCTTTTAAAGAGCCAAGCCTGCAAGAGGAGAGCGGCGGCTAATGCACTGTGAAGATGGGGGGCACGAAGGCGTCGGGGATATGCTCTATGTTCCACAGGGGTGCGTTGCCGCTCACGGCGATGACGTCGAAGCGCGCCTCGGCCATGTCGGCTTCCGGTCCCTGCAGGGTGTGCAGATATGCGTTGGCGGCGCGTGTTAGAAGGGTAATCTTTCGCGGACTGACGGCGGCCATGGGGTCGGTGAAGGTGCCGCTGCGCGCTTTCACCTCCACAAAGGCAAAGAGGGTGCCCCGCTGCGCCACTATGTCAATCTCCACGTGTCCCGATGGCGGCGACCAGTTGCGGTGGCGTATGACGAAGCCCTTGCTGACGAGATAGTCGGCGGCGGCCTGCTCGGCCATGCGGCCATATTCCTGATTCTGCGGCGAGGCGGGGTTCATAATGCTTAGGACTGCGTTTAAGAAACTGGCAAAGAGGCTATCTGCCGCACTATGGCGAGGGCGTCGGCCACGCTGTTGACGTTGCTGACGAGCATGGAGCGGCGTCCGTTGTTGTCGCGCAGCTTGGAGCGGCGAGGCTCAATCTGGAAGTAGGTGATGAAGCGGCCGAAGGCTGCCGAGCGGTAATAGGCCTCGTTGTCGGAGTCGGGGAAGTAGAGATACATATTGCCGCCCTTGAGGTGCAGGCGCTCAATGCCGAGGCGGCGGGCGCCGGCTCTCAGCGGCACTATGTTGATAAGTTCTTCCGTGGGGTGCGGAATGGCGCCGAAGCGGTCGCGCAGCATCGCGCGGAACTCGTCGGCGGCGGTGTCGGTCTCCATGGCGTCGAGGCGGCGGTAGAGGGTGATGCGCTCCGGCTCCTGAGGCACATAGGTGGAGGGTATGAGCAATTCCATGTCGGTCTCCACGGTGGTGTCGGCCACGTACTCCTCCTCCTGCCCGGCGTGTTGGTCGGGGGCGAGGTCGGCGAACTCGGTGGTGCGCAGCTCTATTACGGCCTCTTTGAGGATGCGCTGATAGACTTCGTAGCCGAGGTCGGCGATGAAGCCCGACTGTTCGGCACCGAGGAGGTTGCCGGCGCCGCGTATGTCGAGGTCCTGCATGGCAATCTGTATGCCGGCGCCCAGGCCCGAGTAGCTCTCAATGGTCTGGAGGCGGCGGCGCGCCACGGGGTTCAGCTCGGCACCCGGCGGCACGAGCATATAGGCGAAGGCTTTGCGGTCTGAACGGCCCACGCGGCCGCGCAGCTGATGCAGCTCGCTGAGGCCGAAGCGCTGCGCGTTGTCGATGAGGATGGTGTTGACGTTGGGCATGTCGATGCCGTTCTCCACAATGGTTGTTGAGAGGAGGATGTCGTAGTCGCGTGCCTGGAAATCGAGGATGGCTTTCTCCACCCTTTCGGGGGGCATCTGACCGTGGGCGCGCACCACACGGGCGTCGGGCACCAGGCGGTGAATCATGTTCTCGAGCACGTCGAGGCGCTCGATACGCGGGGTGATGAAGAAGACCTGACCGCCGCGCGAGAGCTCGAAGTTGATGGCCTCGCGCACGGTGTCGTCGCCAAGGCCGGTAACGGTGGTTGCCACGGGGCGCCGGTTGGCCGGGGGCGTGTCGAGGTTGCTGAGGTCGCGGGCGCCCATGAGCGAGAACTGAAGGGTGCGTGGGATGGGGGTGGCCGACAGGGTCAGCGTGTCGACGTTGACGCGCATCTGCTTGAGCTTCTCCTTGACGGCTACGCCGAATTTCTGCTCCTCGTCGATGACAAGCAGGCCTAAGTCGTGAAATTTCACCGACTTGCCAATGAGCTTGTGGGTGCCGATGATGATGTCGATTTTGCCGGCCTCGAGGTCTTCGAGAATCTGTTTCACCTCCTTTGGCTTTCGGGCGCGCGAGAGGAAATCGACTCTCACGGGCATCTCTTTGAGGCGTTCGGCAAAGGTGTGGTAATGCTGCATTGCCAGCACCGTTGTGGGCACGAGCACGGCGGTCTGTTTGCCGTCGACGGCGGCTTTGAAGGCGGCGCGTATGGCGAGTTCGGTCTTGCCGAAGCCCACATCGCCGCACACAAGGCGGTCCATGGGACGCGGGCTCTGCATATCGGCCTTGATGTCCTGAACGGCGCGAAGCTGGTCGGGGGTGTCTTCGTAGAGGAAGGAGGCCTCCAGTTCATGCTGCAGGTAGGTGTCGGGAGAGAAGGCGAAACCCTTTTCCTGCTGCCTCTGTGCGTAGAGGCGGATGAGGTCGCGGGCAATGTCTTTTACCTTGCTCTTGGTGCGGTCTTTGAGGCGTTGCCAGGCGCCGGAGCCGAGCTTCGACAGCTTGGGAGGCACGCCTTCGGCGCCGCGGTATTTGCTGAGCTTGTGGAGCGAGTGGATGTTGACCAGGATGATGTCGTCGTTCTGATAGAAGAGCTTAATCATCTCCTGGGTCTTTCCGGCCACGTCGGTGCGTATGAGACCGCCGAAGCGGCCAATGCCGTGGTCGGCGTGGACCACGAAGTCGCCCTGTTCCAGCTTCTGCAGCTCGCGCAGACTCATGGCCAACTTGCCGCCGCGGGCGCGCTCCGACCGCAGGTTATAGCGGTGGAAGCGGTCGAAAATCTGATGGTCGGTGAAGAAGCACGACTTGGAGCGGTGGTCGGCGAACCCGGCATGGAGGGTGGGGCTCACGGGTATGAAGCTGAGGTCGGCGGCCTCCTCGCGGCGCTCGGCGAAGATGGCTTTGAGGCGGTCGGCCTGCGTGGCGTTGTCCGACAGCAGGTAGATGCTGTAACCCTCTTTGTGATAGCGGGCAAAGGAGGAGGCTATGAGGTCGAAGTTCTTGTGATAGAGTGTCTGCGGCTCTGTGCTGAAGGCTATCACGGCGGCATCTTCGGCAGTGTCTGCGGAGGCTTTGGCGGCCTCTTTGGCGGCGCCGTAGACCACGGTGCGCATCTTCTGCATGGCGGCGGCGAAGGCCTTCGGCGACACCACTTTGAGCAATGCGTCGGGGTCTCCCTCGCCGGTGATGTCCACCTCGGTGGCCAGGGTGGAGGCGGCGATGCTCTCAATGCGCTGCTGCACAAACTGCGGGTCGGCGGCGAAGAGCACGGTGTCCTCGCCGGCAAAGTCGAGCAGCGACACGCCGCCGTTCTGCTCCTCGGCGGCCATATCGGGCATAATGGTAACCTCGTCGGGGGTCTCGGTGCTGAGCTGCGTCTCCACGTCGAAGTTGCGGATGGAGTCCACCTCGGTGTCGAAGAAGTCTATGCGGTAAGGCTGGGGGCAGGCGTAAGAGTAGACGTCGAGGATAGAGCCTCTGACGGCAAACTGACCCGGCTCATAGACGTAATCGGTCTGGCGGAAGCCGATGTCGAGCAATTGTTGGCGAATCTCCTTTACGGGAATCTCCATGCCCTTTTTCACCACGATGCGCTTGGCGGCGATGCCTCCGGGAGCGGGCACTTTCTCGGCCAAGGCTTCGGGGGAGGTTACCAGGAAGCGCATCTTGCCGGTGTTCCAGGCGTCGAGGGCCTCAGTGCGGAGAATCTGCGCCGGCGGGTCGGGCTGCCCGTATTTGATGTCGCGGCGATAGCCCGAGGGGAAGTATTTGACGCTGTTGTCGGCGTCTGCGCAGAGCCGCGACAGGTCATGATATATGTAGCCGGCGGCATCGGGGTCGTCGGCTACAATGATATAGGGTTTTTGGAGCTTTTTGAGGCGGCTGAGGAGCATGGCGGTGGCCGAGCCGCACAGTCCGCTGAGGATGACGCGCCTGTGGCTGCCCACGGCGGCGTCTACGGCTTTCACCGTGGCCGCCGTGGCAAAGATGCGCGATAATTGCTCAAGGGTGGTACTCATTTTCTTTTGAGGGCGGTTGGTAGCTAAGGTAGCTAAGGTAGCTAAGGTAGCTACTGTAGCTACCCGCTGTCAGAAGGGGAAATTGATGCCCATGGTCACCTGGGCGTTTGAGGAGAGGGGCACTCCCTGCTTGCAGAGCTTGCCGGGTACCCGGTCCATGCCTAAGAAGAAGTTGAAGCCGGTCAGATGCAGATTTGCCACCCAGCCGAAGGAGGCGCCGAAGGTACCCACGCCCAGGTTGACGCCGCCCGAGAAGATACGGCAGGGCGCTATGTTGGCCGACAGGCGGAAATCGGTGGTGGTGAAGTCGCCGGCCAGGCGCGTGGTGTTGAGCAGGCCGAAGGTGAGCTTGTTGTACATGGGCAGCGCATACTGCACGCCGATGTTGAGGGTGGCGTGCGGCATGGAGGTGCGGCCCCCCTGGTCGCCCATGTCGTCGAGCTCGTAAATGGCCGAGAAATCGTCGCGCAGACGGTCCCATTCCTTGGAGAAGGAGTTGGGGGCGTCATCGTCGGCGTTGAAGGTATATTTGTCGGTGGTGAACGTCTTCTCGCCGTTAGTGGTGGCGAGCATGTCGTTGTTCCAGCTGATGAAGCCCAGGTCGAGGAGGGCGAGGCTGACGGTGAGACCCTTCACGGGTGTCTCGTAGACGGCGCCTAAGTCAAGAGCCATGCCGAAGCCGTTGAGGCCCGTGCCGTCCACGTCAATGCCGTTGACGTAGCGGTGGCCGGTGCGGTCGTTGACCTTGGTCTTGTAGGTGAGGCCTTTGACGGACGAGCGCAAATCGGCGTCGGTGGTAACGGTCCATTCATTCTCGCCGAGCACCAGGTTGGCGTTGCGCATGTGGGCGTCCATGTAGCCGCCGCCGAGCATGAATTTGAGGGTGGCGCCCACGCGCAGACCCTTCATCACCTGACGCGAATGGCCGAAGGCTATCTCGCCGTAAGCCACGCCCGAGGCACGCAGGTCTCCTAAGTCGTAAGTCTTGTTGGCAACGCCGTTCTTGAGCAGGTTGAACATCTCGCCGGGCACCTTGACGCTGACGTCGGCAACGGCGTTTATCGACACGGTGTTGTAGCCGCCGAAGGCCTTGAAGCCGGCCGAGAGAATGCCGATTTTATCGAGCGTGCCTATGCGGTTGACGTCGTTGATGTTATTCAGCACCTCGTCGCTGCTCAGCTTGGGGTTCATGAAGGTGGTCGTCTTGCCGTCCACGTTATAGAGCACGTCGCTGATGCCTAAGTTGCCGTGCAGCCCCACGTTGAGGTTGCCGAGAGCGGGCATTGAGATGAAGTTCTGCGAGTTGCCGAAGGCAGGGTTCATCTGGTAGCGGTAAGTGTAGTCTTCCACGAAATATCCGGAAGAGAGGTCCTGAGCCCGCAGAGCAGTCGGCAGCAAGATCATGGCGGCCATTGCCGCGCTGATGATAACTTTCTGTTTCATGAGTTGATGTCGTGCGGGTTAGAGTTCTTTCTGATAATATCCGGATACCACGGGACGTATGTTGGTGAGTGTGATATTCATGTCGGGAGCCAGGGGGGCAGTCTGCTGACCGGGCGTAACCAGGGCGGTGAAGCGAATGCCGTCGAGGTTGCGTATCTGGCCGGTGATGCGTATGGCAATCTGCTGATTCTGCGCTCCGGCGTTCACCGTGGCGCCTTCAATCTGCACGTTGTTGATCTGGCGACCCTCTTTGTCGATGGGATAGCCGGTGAGCTGCAGGTTGACGGGCAGGTCGGTGGAGACGATGGCGTTGACCGTCAGGGTCTCGATGGTAACGGCGTCGAGGTCTTCGCTGCTCCAGCCGTCGAGGGCGTCGGTGTACAACAGTTTTGAGCCGTTGGCAAACTCCAAGGGCGCCACAATGGTGTAACGGCCCTGCACATTGCCGTAGTCATAGCCGAGGCGGAAGTCCTTGACCTGCTGGCGCGGCACGCGGGTGTCGTTGAAGGCCACGGAGAGGCGCGCGGGGATGCCGTTGCCGCTCAGCACGTTGCCTAACGAGGCGTAGGCTATGTGCTCGGGAGTGCCGAAGCCGGGATAAACGGGCGAGGGCATCGCGGGCGACATGACGTAGTTGTTGGTGGCGCTGCGGCCTATGGTGAAGAAGGGGGCGTCGGGGCTGTAGACACCCACTTTCTGCCCGTCGGCGGCGTAAGAGGTGATGGCCATGCCGCTCTGCGCCGTCAGACCAAGGCTGCTCAGCGGGTTGGAGATGGAGAAGTAAATCTGCGGGTTGACAAGGCGCAAATCGGTGCCGGGCTGCGACAGCACGTCGGGCAGGCCGGTGATGTTCACGTCGTTGACGTTGAAGTCCTCGATGTCGTAGTTGATAAGGCCGCTGAAGGTGGTGATGTCGATGTCAGAGATGGTGAAATCGGTGCGCACGCTCAGGGTCTTGGGCAGCGAGAGTGTGGAGAGGTCGGAGGGGTTGATGGTGAGGGTGGCGGAAGCCAGCGCCAGGCGGTCGGAGAAAGAGAGATGATGTGCGGCCTCGTTGAATTTCAGGTCGGTGTAAGAGGCGTCGATGGCGGTGGCCGTCAGGGTCAGGCTCACGGCGTTGCCGTTGGCGCTCAGGCTCGGTATGGTGAGCACGCCTGTCTTGGGGTCATACTGCCCGGGAGTGTTGTTCAGCGTCAGGCCGCGCGGTATGTTGAAGCGTATGTTGCTCAGACGCAGGGTGCGCAGGTTGCCCTGCAGCTGCGGCAGACTGATTTTTATGATCAGGCTGATGGAGCCGCCCACTCTCTCTATGCCTGAGATTGAGGTGCTGACGTTGTCGGCTTCGGCGGTGAAGGTGGTGCCCGGGCCGGTGAAGTCTACTTTGAGGCTCGAGGCGTAGCGGCGCCCTTTGCGACTGCTGCCGAAGGGGTTGTCGGGTATGTTGACGGTGGCTGTGGTGGGTGCCACGTAGGGTGCGGGGAGATGGATGGGGCTGACGCGGATGCCCGAGGAGTGTAAGTCGCCGTTGTCGACGTAGGCGTAAGCGCCGTCAACCTCTTTCACTTTGCTGTCTGATTTGAGGTCGAAGATGCTGCGGAGGGTAACAGCGTCGATATTTACGGGCACGGTTAGATTGTCGACGTTGACGCGCACGGTGGTGTCCACGTCCGAGAGGTCGTACTTGTCGTCGATGCAGCCTGTGAGGGCCGGCAGCGACAGGGCCACGAGGGCTGCCGCCATTACGCGACGCGACGCCTTACCCGCTTTTTTGGGAGTTAGTTTCATAAATTGGAGTTAGGTTAATGAGTTGATGTGGTGGCTTGGTAGCTAATTTAGCTATTTTAGCTAAGGTAGCTGCTTTAGCTAAGAACCCTAAAAAACGCACAAAATTAATAAATTTTTCTTAAAAAAGCAAAAGGCGGCCGCGGGTAAGGAGTTTAAGGAGCTTAAGGTGTTTAGGGCGGGCGCAGAGGGGCTTAGCGGCTAAAGCCTGCGCCTGAGGGGCTTAGCGGCTAAAGCCTGCGCCTGCACCAAAATTATGGCTACCTGCAAGTGCTTAGGCTACCCGGCTAAAAAAGCTACCCCCCCCGGGCTATTGCTTGCGGAGAAGGCGGTGGTATTCGGCGGGGTTGGCGAGCAGGTCAAGGGCGGCGCGCACGGCGGGGTCAAAGGATACCTCGGCGGCGGTGGCGGCGCGCTCAAAGCCGTAGCGCTCAGCCAACATGGGCACTAAGAAGCGCTCAATCTCGGGTCGCGCCTGTTTCAGCTCCTGCCGCGCGTCGCGCTGCAAGGCTTTGCTCAGGCCGGCAAAGGCGGCTTCCGTAGCCTCGTTCATGCTGCCCTCCTCGCGGGCAACGCGTTTCAGCTCCATCAGACCCTTCTCCAGGCGCGATTCATAATGCAGCGCCGTGTCGGGCAGGGTGGTAACGAACTCCTCCCATACCTCGTCGGTCATGGTGAAGGGCGCGTTGCCCTGATGGGCGGCATAGCGGCGGTTGGCGTAGTCGAACATATAATGGCTGCTGAGGAGGTTGTATATCAGCTCCTGATGCGCTATGGTGTCGTTGACGCGCAGTTCGGGCTGCAGTCCGCCGCCATCCTTCACCGGGCGCCCTGCGGCGGTGTAGAAGGTCTTGGCCAGTGAGTCGGGGGTATAACCCGGGTGGCCCGATTCGTCGCGGTGGCTGTAGTCGAGAGCCTGGATGAGGCGCCCCGACGGAATGTAGTATTTGGCGGTGGTGAGCTTGAGCATACCGTCGTAAGGCATGGGCAGCGTGCTCTGCACCAGACCTTTGCCAAACGAGCGCTCGCCGATGAGCACCGCGCGGTCATAGTCCTGCAGCGCCCCGGCGAAGAGCTCGGAGGCGGAGGCAGAGCCGCGGTTGATGAGTACGGCAAGTGGGATGTCGGGGAAGATAGGCTCCTGGCGCGTCTTATAGACCTGCTCGAGGCGTCCGTCGCGGCCGCGCGCCTCTATTATCTTGCTCCCTTTGGGCAGGAACATGGAGGCAATCTCCACAGCCTGACTGAGGAGTCCGCCGCCGTTGTCTTTGAGGTCGAAGATGATGCCTTTCAGCTCCTTGTCGGCCTTGAAGCCTTCGAGCACGCGGCGCACCTGCTCGGCGGTGTCGTCGGGCGAGAAGGTGGAGAGGGCTATGTAGCCAATGTGTCCGGGCAGGATGGCCGAGTAGCTCACCGCGGGCACCACAATCTTGGCGCGCTCAATGGTTACGGTAATCACCGAGTCGGGCGCGTAGGGGCGCACCACGGTGATGGTGACGGGGGTGCCGGCCTGGCCGCGCAGATGCTTGGTGATGAAGTCGCCGTTGCGGCCGCGGGTGTCAATGGTGTCCACGCGTATAATCTTGTCGCCCGAGCGCAGACCGGCTTTTATGGCGGGCATACCCTCCATGGGGTCGGTGAAATAGCCCTGACCGTTGTAGGTGGCTATGCGAATGCCTATGCCGCCGTATTCGCCCGAGGCGTCGCGGCGGAAGCGGTCGGCCTCCTCGGCAGAGTAATATTCAGTGTAGGGGTCGAGCCCGGCCATGGCGTAGTTCATGCCCAGATGCAGCAGCGAGTCTACGTTGAGCGAGTCAACGTAATACTGCTGCAGCTTGACCAGAAGGTCGCTGCCTGTGCGGATGGCGTGCTGCAGGTTTGTCTCGGGACTTTTCTGCGCCGATGCCGCAAAGGCGCCAAGCAGCAGGGCGCTCACAGCGGCTAATATTTTCAGATGTTTCATTTTAATGCTTTTCTACCGGCGGATGCGGATAATCAACGGTGAAGTGCAGACCGCGGCTCTCCTTGCGCTCCATGGCCTGACGCATTATCAGATAAGCCACGTTGATGATGTTGCGCAGCTCGCAGAGCTGACGGCTGGGCTTGCTCACCTTGAAGAGGCGCTCGGTCTCCTCATAGAGGATGTCGAGGCGGTTCCAGGCGCGTTTCAGGCGCAAATCAGAGCGTACTATGCCAACGTAATAACCCATAATCTGGTTTACCTCCTTGATGCTTTGGGTTATGAGCACCATCTCTTCGGGATGCACGGTGCCCTCGTCGTTCCAGAGTGGGATGTCGGTGCGATAGTCGTATTCGTGCAGATGCTCGGCGGCGTGTCGTGCGGCCGCGTCGGCGTACACCACGGCCTCGATGAGCGAGTTGGAGGCCAGGCGGTTGCCGCCGTGCAGACCTGTGCGCGAACACTCGCCCACGGCGTAGAGGCGCTTGATACTCGACTCGCCGTTGAGGTCCACGGCAATGCCGCCGCAGAGATAATGGGCCGCCGGAGCCACCGGAATGTAGTCTTTGGTTATGTCTATGCCCAGGCTCAGGCACTTGGCGTAGATGTTGGGGAAGTGCTTCTTGGTCTCCTCGGCATCCTTGGCGGTAACGTCGAGGTAAACGTGGTCGGAGCCGGCGGCTTTCATCTCCGAGTCGATGGCGCGTGCCACGATGTCGCGGGGAGCCAGGCTCAGACGCGGGTCATAGCGGTGCATGAACTCCTCGCCGCGAATGTTGCGCAACACGGCGCCATAGCCGCGCATGGCCTCGGTGATGAGGAACGACGGGCGGTCGCCGGGATGATAGAGCGCCGTGGGATGAAACTGTATGAACTCCATGTCGCGCACGGTGCCTTTGGCGCGGTAGGTCATGGCAATGCCGTCGCCGGTGGCAATGAGCGGATTGGTGGTGAGGGTGTATACGCCGCCCACACCGCCGGTGGCCATAAGGGTTACGCGCGCCAGGAAGGTGTCTACCTGCCCTGTGGCCTCATTGAGCACGTAGGCCCCGTAGCAGGTGATGTCGGGCGTGCGGCGCGTTACTATCCGCCCCAGATGATGCTGGGTGAGAATCTCTATGGCGAAATGGTTCTCGAAGATGTCTATGTTGGGGTTTCGGCGCACTGCCTCCACCAATTTTTCCTGAATCTCGGCGCCGGTGTTGTCCTGATGATGCAGAATACGGAACTCGGAGTGTCCGCCTTCGCGGTGCAGGTCGAAGTCGCCGTTCTCTTTCTTGTCGAAGCTCACGCCCCAGTCAATGAGCTGACGAATCTGTTCGGGGGCGTTGCGCACCACCATCTCCACAGCCTGCGGGTCAGAGAGCCAGTCGCCGGCCACCATGGTGTCGTGGATATGTTTATCGAAATTATCCACCTCGAGGTTGGTGACGGAGGCCACGCCACCCTGCGCGAAATAGGTGTTTGCCTCTTCAAGAGTGGTTTTGCAAATCAGAGCCACGCGGCCGTGGCGGGCCGACTTCAGCGCAAAGCTCATGCCGGCGATGCCCGAACCCACTACCAGATAATCATATTTGTAGATCATTGCTTTCTTTGCGGCATACTCAAGGCGTGCCTGTTTGTGGTGTTGATACAACTGCGGGCCGCGATGCCCCGTCAGGCCCCGCGACTCTTCTCTTTATTCTTTGCAAAGTTACAAATTATTTCCTATTGTTGCCGCCGGTAGTGTATTTTTTCGTAAATTTGCAGACTTTTCAGGCCCGTGCCGCAGAGCCGGGCAAGACCATCACCAAATAAAATAGAATAGTATGAAAAAATTTCTGGCCACCGGCCTTTTGCTTGCAGCGTCGGCACTGCAGGCTTCTGCCACCGATGACGTTATGGTGGTGCTTGATGCCGATTTCACTCAGTTCACAGAGGGCACCCCGGCCAAGCCGGTCGATTTCCCGTCGTACGGCACGGGGTCCTTTACTTCTTATTTCTCGGGCTGGTACTCGTCGAAGATTGCCAAAGCCGGGGGCGCGCTGATTATCAAAGACGGCGGCTATGTGCAGACCAAATCCTGTAATGTGTCGGCCCACGGGGGTGTGATGCGCATCAGCTCGCGCGTGCGTATGACCGACGCCTATGGCGGCATTCTCAAAATCTCGGCCGGTTACTCCACCGCCGGCAGCACCACAGTGATGCTCACCGACTCGCTGTGGCACGATGTGTCGGTGGTAATTGCGGGCGGCACGTCGTCAACGCGCATCAAGGTTGAGCCGTCGCTGTCGGCCTCGGGCGTATTGCTGCAGAACCTGAAGGTGGAACAGAGCGCCGGTTTCATCGCCGCGCCGGTGGCATATCAGCCCACGCAGGCCGACGGGGTGTCGTTCACGGCGCGCTGGAAGAGTGTGAGCGGCGCCACGGCTTATCTGCTCAATGTATACAGCTACAACGGCACCGAAAAGGTCTACAAGCTCAAGGAGCAGAATGTGGGCACGGCGCTGAGCTACAAGGTAACGGACCTGGACCCCGCGGTGCAGTATTATTACACTGTGCAGGCCACTAACGGCACGGGCGTGTCGGACCCCTCGGAGGAGATTCGTGTTGTGAAGGTCATCTCTTCGTTGGCCACGCCGCAGGGTCTGAGCGGCAAGGCCGATTCGGTGCGGCTGCAGGCTTCGTGGCTGCCGGTGAAGGATGCGCAGCATTATGTGCTGAACGTGAGCGGGGTCATCAACTGTGTGGCCGACAAGGAGGTGAAGCTGCTGTCAGAATCGTTCTCCAAGGTTACGGAGGGCACTCTGAGCAACATTGAGTTCACCACCAAGCCGCTGAGCAACTTCACTTTCATGCCGGGCTGGGAAGGCTCTGAATTGGGTCTGGCGGCGGGCCATATTGTGATTTCGCCTTACGGCTCCACGGGTTATGTGGCCACTCCGCTGCTCGACATGGAGGGCAAGGACGGCACGGTAACGTATTCGGCGCGTCTGGCCTGCGGTGCTTTCGGCACTATGCGCACAGGCTCGGCAACGGTGAGTCTGCTCAACGCGGCCGGCGACACGCTGCAGAGCAAACCCATTGAGCTGACTGAGGGCTTCGCCGACTATTCGGTAACGCTCACGGGCGCCACGGCCAACTGCCGCATCGCCATCAGCTACAATGGCTTTTACAAGCTTTTTATCGACTCCATCGAGGTGCGCCAGCTGAAGAAGGCGGGACAGAAGGTGAAATGCTATCTCACTGAAATTTCTACGCCTGAGGTGGCTGTGGAATATGAATACGGCGCCGACGCGGCTGTGCTTGGCGAGCGTCCGAGCTATTTCCTGCTCACGGTGTCGGCGGCTGCCGAAACGGTGGTGGCAGGCGAAATCACCACTATCTTCTCGGAGGCGTCGGAGCCTGTGGAGGCTAAGATTGAAACGGGTGCTGTGAACGGCACTTTTGCCGACGATGTTGTGGTGTCTGTTGCCGACGGCCTCATCACTGTGAGCGCCGACCGCACCACTGCGGTAAGTCTCTATGACATGAGCGGCCGCATACTTCTGCAGACCACGGTGGCCGGGGGCACCACTGCCACGCTCCGCCCGCAGCTGAAGGGTATCTGCATCCTTGTGGCCGGCGGCCGGGCACAGAGGGTGAGGCTTTAGATGATGCCTTGTAGCTAATTTAGCTAATTTAGCTAATTTAAACGGCTAAAAAAGCTAAAAAAGCTATAAAAGCTACCCCCGGTCAGCTAAAGCGAAAGC
>ENA-ORNF01000920-ORNF01000920.1-human-gut-metagenome-genome-assembly--contig:-NODE-920-length-28013-cov-7.669933_pt1 | contig 28013 bp, 24 predicted proteins | sample MGYA00242110_ERZ509012 | MGnify/ENA primary metagenome ERZ509012 (study PRJEB26280, sample SAMEA2338714) | human gut metagenome | biome: human gut; feature: human-associated habitat; material: faeces...
AGAGGCAATCAATATTTTTTTCATTTCAATCCATATAAAGATACACTTTAATAATGTGATGAAGCTTACCAAGGTGAAGCAGGGCATTTTCTATTTCTTCATATCCCACCGACGCTGCATTCGCTCTTGCCACGATTACAATATCCAAACCACTATTGAATACTGCTTCATGTAACCGGTAACTTTCTCGAATCAGTCTTGTAACCCGGTGCCTTACAACACTGTTTCCAACCTTCTTACTCACGCTGATTCCGATACGATTACGTTCTGTGCCATTTTCCTTCACATACATAACCAAGTACCTGTTTGCATATGATTTTCCATACTGATAAACGAATCGAAACTGGTGATTCTTTTTTAAACTCTCGGAAAATTTCATTTAAATCCCCATTCTTGCTGCTTCTCTTTATTTCCTTTTAAGAAGAGAAAAAGGCCACATTGCTGTGACCTATCACATACTGTGAATTATGCGGATAATTTCTTTCTTCCCTTTGCACGTCTTGCTGCTAAAACTTTTCTTCCGCCGGGAGTACTCATTCTGGCTCTGAAACCGTGAACCTTGGAATGGGAACGCTTTTTAGGCTGAAATGTCATCTTCATGGAAAGGCACCTCCTTCTCTAAACCTTCTTATATAAAAAGGTAAACATATTTTTCAACATTTAGGCACATAAAAAATGCGCCTTCCTTTCGGAAAATAGCATATTGATTGTAATGTAAAAGCCAATCAATGTCAAGCAAAAATCCATAAAAATGCTGAAAAATCAAGAGAAAATCAGCTTTCTGAAATTATGAAAAATTTTTAAAATGAGTTATCCACATAGATATGCACCATATTTACCCACAAACGAGTTATCCACAGCCTGTTGATTATTTGTGGATAATTATTTTTTTCATAGGGATATTCTGTGCAAATCACGTGTAAAAGTGGACAAATATAGCGAAAATGTGGATATCTCTAAAATTGTAATATTTATCCACATATACACATAGCTATCCACAATGCCTGTTTATATACCAAGTTATGAACATCTTTATCAACATATTGTGGATAACTTTATCCATGTCCTGTTCATAACTTACATTTGAATTATTTTAAATTCTATTATACAATGAAATGGAGTTTCGCATAATGGGACTCTTAGCGGGAGGAAATCAATGGACGCAATCAAAGAAAACTGGACTACTATTAAGGAAGCTGTCAGAAGAGAATACAGTCTCTCTGACATTTCTTATCATACATGGGTGGAGCCTTTGGAATTTCATAACGTGGTAAATGATGTCGTAAGTATCATCATTCCCTCTGACCAGGCCCATGCCCTGAATTACATTTCTTCTAAATATAAGAGCTTTTTTCAGGTAACGATTACCGAAATGTTTGATCATCCTTATGATATCAGCTTTATTTTGGAAAAAGATGTCCAGGCGGAAGAACCTGTAGAAAATGAACTGTCTGCTCCTAATCAGATCTATGGCATTAATTATGAAGATGCTCATCTGAACCCTAAGTACAAATTTGATACTTTCGTCGTAGGCAGCAACAATAAATTTGCGCATTCCGCATCTCTTGCGGTAGCGGAGTCTCCCGGAGAAGTCTACAATCCTCTCTATTTATATGGAGGACCCGGTCTGGGCAAAACGCACCTGATGCATTCCATCGGACATTTTATTTTAGAACAGGATCCGGACAAAAAGGTACTCTATGTTACCAGTGAGGAATTTACCAATGAAGTGATCGAATCTATCCGTAGTGGTAATGCGGCTTCCATGACCAAGCTGCGTGAAAAATACCGTAATGTCGATGTGCTCATGGTCGATGACGTACAATTCATTATCGGTAAAGAAAGTACCCAGGAGGAATTCTTCCATACCTTCAATGCCCTGCACGCTGCTCACAAACAGATCATTCTGTCCTCCGATAAGCCGCCCAAGGAAATGGAGACTTTGGATGAACGATTCCGTTCCCGTTTCGAATGGGGTCTGATCGCTGATATCCAGCCGCCCGATTATGAGACCAGAATGGCCATTTTACGGAAAAATGCAGAGACCTACGACCGTCAGATTGACGAAGAGATCATCAAGTATATTGCTACGAATATCAAATCCAATATTCGTGAGCTGGAAGGCGCATTTAACAAGATCATTGCTTTTGCAAAATTAAATAAAGTAGATCTGACACTCTCCCTGGCAGAGGAAGCTCTGAAGGATGTCATCTACCCGAATAAGCCCAAGGAGGTCACTCCTACCCTTATAATTAATGTGGTTGCAGAACATTTTGGCGTAAAACCGGAAGATATTACTTCCAAGAAGCGAAATTCCGAGTTCGTACAGCCCCGTCAGGTCGTTATGTATCTGTGCAGAGAACTGACAGATACTTCTTATACTAATATAGGTAAGTTATTGGGCAAAAAAGATCATACCACTATTATTCACGGTGTTAATAAGGTTGCAGCAGAAATTAAGACCAATGAAGAACTTCGTAATAAGATAGATATTATAACAAAGAAAATAAACCCTTCTTAAAAGATTAATCCTCCTTAGGGGATATCTGTTTATACTTTTTATTATTTTGAGGACAAGCTGTGTATATCTCAGGAATAAATGATATCAGCCTGTTGATAACTTGTTTGAAGGCTCTGAAACGGAATCCGAAGAGTGTGAATAAGCTGAGAGTTATTCTTAGGTTATTCTGCCAAATCCACTAAGATTTCCATTCCCTTTTTCCTTGAAAAATAGTATAATAAGACTGGTTATGCACATATCAACAGCCTTTATTAAGAAGACTACGAAATTCTTTTAATATTTTTATATAACGCGCCTCTGCGCATACGCAAATCAACCAGAAAGGAAGTTATACACACATGAAATTAGTCTGTTCGAAAGCCAATCTTTTAAACGGCGTACAAACTGTATCAAAAGCTGTTCCCAGTAAGACTACCATGTCTATTCTGGAATGTATTTTAGTAGATGCTGCCAATGGAGAGATCAAACTTACTGCCAATGATATGGAGCTTGGCATTGAGACTACCATAGAAGGACAGATCATAGAAAAAGGTATCATTGCCCTGGATGCCAAAATGTTTTTGGAAATCGTACGTAAGCTTCCTGACAGTGATATTACCATTGAGACTGATGCTTCTTACAAAGTAGTCATCACTTGTGAAAAAGCAAAATTTACTATTATAGGTAAATCCGGTGAAGATTTTTCTTATCTCCCTGTCGTAGAAAAAGATGACAGTATTGTAATGAGCCAGTTTACACTGAAGGAAGTCGTAAGACAGACTATCTTCTCTATTTCTGACAATGATAATAATAAACTGATGACAGGTGAGCTTTTTGACATCAACGGAGAAGAATTCAAGATCGTATCCCTGGACGGACATCGTATCTCTATCAGGAAGATCCAGCTGAAGAACAGCTATTCTCCGAAAAAGGTTGTTGTTCCCGGTAAGACTCTGAACGAAGTAAGCAAGATTTTACCCGGAGATGCAGACAGTGATGTAACGATCTCCTTTACCGAAAAACACATCGTATTCGAATTTGATAAAACTGTTGTGGTATCCCGTTTGATTGAGGGAGAATATTTCAAGATCGACCAGATGCTCTCCAGTGATTATGAGACAAAGGTAAGAGTCAATAAAAAAGAGTTCTTAAACTGTATCGATCGTGCTACCCTTCTGGTAAAAGAAGGCGATAAGAAGCCTATTATCGTAAATATTACGGATAGCGGAATGGAACTGAAAATCAATTCCGCTCTGGGAAGCATGAACGAAGAAATTGATATTCAGAAGCAGGGTAAGGATCTGATGATCGGATTCAACCCGAAGTTCCTGATCGATGCACTCCGTGTCATTGATGATGAGGAAGTAGATCTGTATATGGTAAATCCCAAGGCTCCCTGCTTTATCAAGAATGCAGAGGAAAGCTATATTTACCTGATCCTTCCCGTGAACTTTACAACAGTGGCTTAAAAATTAAGAACAGAGGGTAAATCAATGCATAAGATCCGTTTAAAGGATGATTATATTAAGCTTGGTCAGGCATTAAAAGCAGCCGGTGTGGTAGAATCCGGTGTGGATGCCAAGTTCGCCGTACAGGATGGCCTGGTAAAGGTGAACGGACAGACAGAAACCCAGCGTGGCAAAAAGCTGATATCCGGAGATAAAGTGGAATATGATGGTGAGACCATCGTAATAGAATAAGCAGGTTACTATGATCATCAAATCAATCGAATTGGCAGATTACAGGAATTATGATTCTCTTGTGCTGCAGTTTGACCGGGGGACAAATATCCTCTACGGAGACAATGCGCAGGGCAAGACCAATATCCTGGAAGCAATCTATGTAGCTGCCACCACAAAATCGCATAAGGGAAGCAAGGACAGAGAAATCGTTAATTTCGACAAAGAAGAGGCACATATCAGAACTTATCTGGAGAAAGACGGCAAAGAAATCCGTGTGGATATGCATCTGAGAAAGTCCAAATCCAAAGGAATTGCCATAGATGGCCAGAAGATCAAGAAAGCGGCGGATCTTCTGGGGCTTTGTAATGTTGTGTTTTTCTCTCCGGAAGACTTGGGAATCATTAAAAACGGTCCCTCTGAGCGGAGAAGATTTGTAGATATGGAACTGTGCCAGCTGGACAATTTCTATCTCTACAATCTCAATCATTACAACAAAATTGTCAATCAGCGTAACAAGCTTCTCAAAGATATGTATATGAATCCGGATCTGAAGGAAACTCTGACTATCTGGGATATGCAGCTGGTATCTTACGGAAGTAAGATCATAGAGAGAAGAAAGCTGTTCGTGGAACAGCTCAATGAGATCATTTATGAGATTCATAAGAAATTGTCCGGTGGGCGGGAAGAAATCCGTATCCAGTATGAGCCGGATGTGGAACTGGATGAATTTGAAAGTAAGCTGAGAAACAGTCAGGACCGGGATATGCGGGCAAAAATGACATCTGTGGGACCCCACAGAGATGATTTTTCCTTCCTGGTAGGTGACGTGGATATACGAAAGTTCGGATCACAGGGGCAACAGCGTACTGCTGCTCTTTCCTTGAAATTATCCGAGATCGAGCTGGTAAAAAGGATTACGAAAGATACGCCGGTATTATTACTTGATGATGTATTGTCTGAACTGGACAGTAACCGGCAAAACTATCTGTTGAACAGTATCGGGGATATTCAGACCATCATTACCTGTACCGGTCTGGAGGAATTTGTAAATAACCGGTTTGAAATCAACCAGGTATTCAAAGTATCCGCCGGAACTGTCACCTGTGTAAATGAAAATATGGGATTGAAATCGGAACCGGAAAAAACTCCGGAAGATGCGTATAATTTTGGCAGCCTGTAGGGCAGAATGTGAGGAATCATGAGCGAAGAAAATATGAATAATACCGCAGTAGAACATGAATACGGTGCGGATCAGATTCAGATATTGGAAGGTCTGGAAGCTGTAAGAAAGCGTCCGGGAATGTACATTGGTACCACATCCAGCAGAGGACTGCATCATCTGGTATACGAGATCGTAGACAATGCGGTAGATGAAGCACTGGCAGGATTCTGTGATACCATTGACGTAACCATTAATGAAGACAATTCCATCACCGTTATCGATAACGGACGAGGAATTCCGGTAGGTATTAACCATAAAGCAGGCATCCCCGCAGTAGAAGTTGTATTTACCATTCTGCATGCCGGCGGCAAATTCGGCGGTGGGGGATACAAAGTATCCGGTGGTCTGCACGGTGTAGGTGCATCGGTTGTAAATGCCCTCTCCAACTGGCTGGAAGTGGAAATCTGCCAGGGTGGCAAGGTATATAAGCAGCGTTACGAGAGAGGTCATGTATGCTATCCTCTGAAAGAAATAGGAACCTGTCCTATGGAAAAGACCGGAACGAAAGTTACTTTCCTGCCGGATGATACTATTTTTACTGAGACAACAGTATATGATTTTGAGGTATTGAAGAGACGACTCAGAGAGATGGCATTCCTGACCAAGGGACTGCGTATCATTTTAAGAGATAATCGTACCGAAGAGGAAGCTTCTCTGGAAGGTGTTTCTGTCATTGACAGTGCAGCTGTGGAAGCTATGTCTACAGAGCACGAAAAAAATCAGATCAGTGAGCTGTTACAGCGGGCACAGGAAGATGCACAGGAAGCAGGAGCTTCCACAGAAGCATCGGCTTCTGAAGAAAATTCAGCTTCTGCGGATTCAGCAAATGACTCAGAGGCATTTGCTGATGCTTTTGCTACCTCCGAAGAATCTACCAAAGCCCGTAGCGGCGGCAAAATCGGCAAGATACATACCATTACTCTGGAAAATGGTAAGAAGCAGAAGGTTGTTGAGTTTTACTACGAAGGTGGTATCAAGGAATTTGTTGCTTATCTGAACAAGAGTAAGGAGCCTTTATACGAAAATATTCTGTATTTTGAAGGTGAGAAGAACAATGTGTACGTGGAAGTATCCTTCCAGCACAATGATTCTTATAACGAGAGTGTATTCAGTTTTGTAAATAATATTAATACTCCTGAGGGAGGTACGCATTTACAGGGCTTTAGAAATGCTATTACGAAGACTTTTAATGATTATGCCAGAAGCGCAAAACTGTTAAAAGACAGTGAGCCAAATCTGTCCGGTGAAGATATCCGTGAAGGACTGACCGCTATTGTCAGTGTTAAGATCGAGGATCCCCAGTTCGAAGGACAGACCAAGCAGAAACTTGGTAACAGTGAGGCAAGAGGTGCAGTTGACAATATTGTCAGTGAGCAGCTGACTTATTTCTTAGAGCAGAATCCTCAGATTGCAAAAACTATCTGTGAAAAATCCATTCTGGCACAGCGTGCCAGAGAGGCAGCCAGAAAGGCAAGAGACCTCACCAGAAGAAAGACCGCTTTGGATACCATGGCTCTGCCCGGTAAGCTGGCAGACTGTTCCGATAAGGATCCGAAAAACTGTGAAATCTACATCGTAGAGGGAGACTCCGCAGGAGGAAGTGCAAAAACAGCTCGTTCCCGTGCCACTCAGGCAATCCTGCCCTTACGTGGTAAAATCCTGAATGTAGAAAAAGCGAGACTGGATAAAATCTATGCCAACGCCGAGATCAAAGCAATGATCACAGCGTTTGGTACAGGTATTCATGAAGATTTTGATATTACAAAGCTTCGTTATAACAAGATCATCCTGATGACCGATGCCGATGTAGATGGAGCGCATATCAGTACTCTTCTGCTGACCTTTATCTATCGGTTTATGCCGGAGCTGATCAAGCAGGGACATGTGTTCCTGGCGAAACCGCCTCTGTATAAGCTGGAAAAAAACAAAAAGGTATGGTATGCCTACAGCGATGAAGAATTAGACAGCATTTTAAGTGAAGTAGGCCGTGACCAGAACAATAAGATCCAGCGTTATAAAGGGCTGGGAGAGATGGATGCGGAACAGCTCTGGGAGACCACCATGGATCCCGAGAGACGTATTCTGCTCAGAGTTAATTACGATGAAGAGACAGAATCCGAACTGGATCTGACTTTTACTACCCTGATGGGCGATAAGGTAGAACCCAGAAGAGAATTCATCGAAGAAAATGCCCAGTTTGTTAAGAATCTGGACATCTAGTAACTATGATGACCAAAAGGCAGCCTTGAAAAGGCGTTTTGAGGATTAGAATCTAAATAGTTACGGTATTTAATAATAGAGAGTCGTATTTTACGACAGATTGTGAGGAAACATGAACGACGATATTTTTGATAAGCCTTCGGAGGCTGAGATTGATAAAATCCATGAAGTCGATCTGAAAGAAAAAATGGAAACTTTCTATATCGACTATGCCATGAGTGTTATCGCATCCCGTGCGCTTCCGGATGTGAGGGATGGTCTGAAGCCGGTACAGAGACGTGTACTCTATTCCATGATCGAACTGAACAATGGTCCCGACAAGCCGCATCGTAAGAGTGCCCGTATTGTCGGTGATACCATGGGTAAATATCATCCTCATGGTGACAGCTCCATCTACGGTGCATTGGTTAATATGGCACAGGACTGGTCTACGCGTTATCCTCTGGTAGATGGCCACGGTAACTTTGGTTCCATGGATGGTGACGGTGCTGCTGCAATGCGTTATACCGAGGCAAGACTTTCCAAAATTTCCATGGAATTATTAGCAGATATCGGTAAGAATACCGTAGATTTTGTACCAAACTTTGATGATACCGAAAAAGAACCTGTTGTACTCCCCAGCCGTTATCCCAATCTGCTGGTAAACGGTACTACCGGTATTGCCGTAGGTATGGCTACTAATATTCCGCCTCATAATCTCCGTGAAGTGGTACAGGCTGTCGTAAAAATTATTGATAATCGTGTGGAGGAAGACAGAGAGACTACCATTGATGAGATTCTTCCCATTGTAAAAGCTCCTGATTTTCCTACCGGTGGACTGATCCTGGGTACCAGAGGCTGTGAAGAGGCTTATCGTACCGGTCGTGGTAAAATCAGAGTCCGTGCGGTAACGAATATTGAGACACTTCCCAATGGCAAAAGCCAGATCATTGCTACCGAACTGCCCTATATGGTCAACAAGGCAAACCTGATCATCAAGATCGCTGAGCTGGTAAAATTGAAAAAAATCGACGGTATCACAGATATCCGAGATGAATCCAACCGTGAAGGTGTCCGCGTGGTCATCGAGCTTCGTAAGGATGCCAATGCTAACGTGATTCTGAATCAGCTGTACAAGCATACACAGCTGCAGGATACTTTTGGTGTGATCATGCTGGCGTTGATCAACAATCAGCCCAAGGTCATGAATCTGCTGGATATGTTGACCTACTACCTGAAGCATCAGGAGGATGTCGTTACCAGAAGAACCAGATATGATCTGAATAAAGCAGAGGAAAGAGATCATATTTTACAGGGATTGTTAAAAGCTCTGGATTTCATTGATGAAGTAATCACCATCATCCGCGGCAGCCAGAATGCCCAGATTGCAAAAGAAAGACTGATGGAAAGATTCGAACTCTCTGATGTTCAGGCACAGGCTATCGTAGATATGCGTCTGCGTGCCCTGACAGGTCTGGAAAGAGAGAAGCTGGAAAACGAGCACCAGGATCTGGTGGCGAAAATTGCGGAGTTGAAGGCTATTTTGGCAGATGAAAAGCTGTTATTAGGTGTTATTAAGACAGAAATGAGCACTATCGCCGACAAATACGGTGATGACAGACGTAGTAAGATAGGCTATGATGAACTGGATATCTCCATGGAGGATCTGATTCCGAAGGAAAATACTATCATTGCCATGACCAGTCTCGGTTATATCAAGCGTATGACTGTAGATAATTTCAAGGCACAGAACCGCGGCGGCCGTGGTATCAAGGGAATGCAGACCATTGATGAGGATTATATCGAGGATCTGCTGATGACAACGACTCATCACTATCTGAATTTCTTCACCAATATGGGAAGAGTCTATAGATTAAAGGCTTATGAGATTCCGGAGGCAGGACGTACCGCAAGAGGTACTGCTATCGTGAATCTCCTGCAGTTGGCACCCGGTGAGAAAATCACTGCTATGATTCCTATCCATGAATACAGTGATGACAAAAATCTGTTCATGGTAACCAAGACCGGTATCGTGAAGAAGACGCCTCTGATGGAGTTCTCAAATGTCAGAAAGAATGGGCTGACCGCTATCAATCTTAGAGAAGAGGATGAACTGATAGAGGTGAAGATCACAGACAGTAACAGTGAAATCTTCCTGGTAACCAAACAGGGTATGTGTATCCGCTTCCAGGAGACTGATGTACGGGCTACGGGTAGAGCTTCCATGGGCGTTATCGGTATGAATCTCTCTCCCGGAGATGATATCATCGGCATGCAGTTACAGACCCAGGGCAGTGACCTGCTGATCGTATCCGAAAACGGTATGGGAAAGCGTACCAATATGGATGAATTTACCGTACAGAAACGTGGCGGTAAGGGCGTAAAGTGCTACAAGATCGTGGAAAAGACCGGTGATGTGGTAGGTGCCAAGGCTGTGAATGATGATAATGAGATCATGATGATCACTACCGAAGGAATTATTATTCAGCTGCGTGTACAGGATATTTCTACGTTAAGTAGAATTACTTCCGGTGTCAAGCTGATCAATCTGGATAACGGAGTCAAAGTAGCTCAGATCGCCAAGGTACGTGAGAAGCTTTCCAACGGAGACCATGAATTCGACAATCTTGAGGAAGCCATGGAAGAAGTAGCGCAGGAAGCAGGTTCTGAGGATGAGGACGAAGCAGAAGAAAATCTGATCTTCCCCACCGAGGAAAATGAAGACGATGAGTAATTCATTTTCAAAATAATCCAAAATAAGTATTTATGTTGAGCACTTTTATATTGCAGATGAAGGATGTCTGTGATATAACAAAAGTGCTCAATTTAATGAGTCTGAAATATAAACGAACGGATATTTTACAAAACAGGGTATAAAGTGCATGGGCACAAATTCGTGAGCTTATTAATGTAATAAAAGAGAGGCAGAAAAATGGAATCTTATAGTATTTTCAGAGATCTGGCAATTATTATTATATTTGCCAAAGTATTCGGTATTATTGCAAGAAAATGTAAAGCACCACAGGTGGTAGGTGAGATCATTGCCGGTCTGTTGATCGGACCAAGTGTACTGGGGCTGGTACAGCAGTCGGATTTCCTGATCCAGATGGCAGAAATCGGTGTTATCCTTCTGATGTTCTCCGCCGGACTGGAGACGAATCTGAAGGATCTGATGAAGACGGGATTTGTGGCATTTCTGATCGCATGCATGGGTGTATTTGTTCCTTTGGTAGGAGGAACATTGTTGTACATGGGATTTTACGGAGTGGCACCCTGGGGCTCTGAGAAATTCTATGAAGCTGTATTTATCGGTGTCATTATGACGGCTACCAGTGTAAGTATTACTGTGCAGTCTCTGAAAGAACTGGGAAAACTGAAAGGTAAAGTCGGCACAACAATCATGAGTGCTGCTATTATCGATGATGTCATCGGTATTATCGTACTTACTTTTGTCATCGGATTTAAAAATCCGGATTCCAATCCGGGAAGTGTAGTAATTTCCACTCTCCTCTTCTTCCTGTTTGCGATTGGTGTTGGATTTGTATTGTTCAAGGTATTCCAGTATCTGGATAACAAATATCCGCATACAAGACGTATTCCTATTTTAGGTCTGGCGCTCTGCTTTATTTTTGCTTATGTGGCAGAGGTATTTTTCGGTATTGCGGATATTACAGGTGCTTATGTTGCAGGTATTATCCTGTGCTCCATTCGGGATTCAGAATACATTGCCGAGAAGATGGATATCAATTCTTATATGATCTTCGGTCCTATCTTTTTCGCAAGTATTGGATTAAAGACCAGTTTTGACCATCTGAATGGAGAATTTGTACTCTTCTCTATCGGATTTGTCGTTGTAGCATTACTGTGTAAGATCATAGGCTGTGGTCTGATGGCGAGAATCTGCAGATTCAAGGGACCGGATGCATTAAAGATCGGCGTAGGTATGATGACCAGAGGTGAGGTTGCTTTGATCGTGGCACAGAAGGGACTGTCTGTAGGAATGATAGGTTCTGAATACTTTACAGCAGTTATTCTGTTGATCATTGTATCCAGTATTTCCACTCCTATCCTTCTTAAGATTCTATATACGAAACATGCGGAAATTGATTAAAGCAAATATTTCCTTCACCTTTTCAGCATCTACTGCTTCATAAGCATTCTTCCGGCTGATATCATAAGAGAAATCCACATCCTGCAGGGAGGCAGTCACATCCGGCTGCCAGCTTCTGCAGGATGTATGAACCTGCTCTATCTTTGTATATTCCATCAGAGCTTTTACGTTTTGTGCATTTACGCCGCTTCCTGCTAAAAATGTTATTTCTTTACCATATTGGCTTTGCAGCTTTTGTAATTGATTTCTGCCAGACCAGACATCTGGTGCACCACCGCTGGTGAGGATCCGGTCTGCACCAAGGGAGATCAACGCTTCCAATGCACGTTCCTGTTGCGTAACACAATCAAACGCCCGGTGAAATACAGCTTCTTTTCCGGCGCTATGGATGATATCGATCATTTCTTGTGTCCGGGTAATATGGATGGCATGATCCTCTGTCAGAAAGCCGAAAGCAATACCGTCGGCTCCGTGTTCTAAAAGTATGCGGGCATCCATGAGCATGGTCTGATATTCATCCTGCGAATAGCAGAAGCCGCCACCTCTTGGGCGGACCATTGATACAATAGGGATACTGCACTTCTCTTTTGCACAGATCAGATTGGCCAGAGAGGGAGTGAGACCACCCAGATACAATGCACTGTTAAGTTCTACCCTGTCTGCACCATTTTGCCAGGCGGTTTTTACATCTTCGAAACTACCGCAGCATATTTCCAATAATCCTTTCAAAACAACCCCCTCGATCAATACATGTCATTATTGCTTATGACTCTTATTTGCTGCCTCATTGATCAGTGCCATAATGGTGTTGATGGCATCCATCTGATGGCTGCGGCTCATGGCTTCCACATAATTCTGACGGTTAAAGTACAGCTCGTGTAACTTGTCTACCAACAGATTCGTCGTAATATCATCCTCATTCAGTACAATAGAATATCCCTGTGCTTCGAAAGAAGCCGCATTTAACAGCTGGTCACCGCGGCTGCTGGCAGCCGGCAGGGGAATCAGAATGTTAGGCTTCTTCAATGCCAGAAGCTCACAGATAGCGTTGGCTCCGGCGCGGGAGATCACTACATCTGCCATGGCAAAAATATCTTTTAATTCTGACTTAATATATTCAAACTGCTTATAACCTGGAGTATTCAACAACAGGTTGTCGATCTTATCCTTACCGCAGAGGTGTACCACCTGAAAATCCTTCAGAAGCTTTGGAAGAGCCTCGCGGACAGCCTTGTTTACATTGGCAGCGCCCAGACTTCCGCCAATGACCATGATGACGGGCTTATTAGCAGTAAAACCGCACATATTCAGCCCGGCCAGCTTACTGCCCTGTGCCAGCTCCGCACGAATAGGAGAACCGGTCAGGACTGCCTTGTCGGCGGGAATATTTTTCATGGTCTCAGGGAAGTTACAGCATACTTTTTCTGCTACGGGAATACACAGCTTGTTGGCAAGTCCCGGTGTCATATCCGATTCGTGGATGATACAGGGAATATGCAGGGAAGCTGCGGCACGTACAACAGGAACACTTACAAATCCGCCCTTGGAAAACACTACATCAGGAGCAAATTCTTTTAAATAATTTCTGGCTTCCACGAAACCTTTCATCACACGAAAAGGATCCGAAAAATTCTTAGGATCCAGATATCTGCGGAATTTTCCGGTAGAAATTCCGGTATAGGGAATATTAAAATCTGCGATCAGCTTCTTCTCAATACCCTCATAAGAGCCTACATAAGCGATCTCATAGCCGGCCGCCTGTAATGCAGGTAATAATGCAATATTAGGTGTGACATGTCCGGCAGTGCCACCACCTGTTAAAACTATTTTTTTCATGATCATCCCTGTGCCTTTCAGTAATATTACTGTGCAATCATTTCTTCCAAGGCATGCGCCAGCTGGTCAGGGCAGGAAGTAGGTTTAAAGCCGCAGCGGATTCCTTTGAGACGGCTGATAGCTTCTTCAGGAGTCATACCTTTTACCAGGGCACTGATACCCTGCAGATTGCCGTTGCATCCTCCGGTGAACTGCACGGTATCAATAACGCCGTCCTTTAATTCTATGTCAATCGCTGTGGAGCAGGTACCTTTTGTTTTGTATATCATATGTAAAACCATCCTTTTCAATTTAAATATCTAAGAAAAAATTATAGCAGATTTCAGGTATTTATACAATAATCAGAGAAATGTTTTCTATCCGTTTTCTTTTTACAAAAAATGTAAAAGAGTGACCTTTTTTGTCCATACAGGAAAAAGAATGACGATGAAAAAACGTACAAAATACGACTCTTATACGTTATACTCTAATTGTAACAGAAAGGAGTTCGGATCATGTTTACAATTTTTAAAGAAGAAAAAATGATTACTGCCGGAATCGTGGCATTTCTAAGCCTGAGCATCCTGGTGCGCCTTCTTTTGGCAAGTGTTTACCATACGATGATAAGGGAAACGGATAATATGGCAACGACTAATAACCGGCTGTTAAAACAATGCAAGGTGAAATTCGCAAATTGTTATCAGCTGAATTGTGGTGTGGCAAATATCCCCGTATTTGTGGATAAGTTTTTGAACCGTTTGTCCTTCTGGCATTTATCTTTCGATGCATGGTATCATTTATCCGGTCAGTTTATGCTGTTTTCCATAGTATTTGCGGGAGTCGGCGTCACGAAAGGAATTATGGATGGCAGAATGCTGGGAGAAATTCTGCCGTTTTATATTGCAAGCTTTCTAGGGTTATATCTCTATTTTTCATTGTCGGCCATGATGGATATCAAGGGAAAACAGAGAATATTAAAGACCAATCTCATTGATTATCTGGAAAATCATTTGTCCGGACGGATCTTAGTCACGGAGCAGGATTATGAAAGACTGTACGGTCCGGGAAGCCTTGGGGAAGAGGTTGCAAATGCCGGAAAAGCGAGAGGAAGACAGCGGACTTCCGGCAGAAGAACGGTGGAACTGATGCCGATCCGCAACAGGGCAGCGCAGCCGGAGGAGGCAGCAGAGAATTCTGAAAAAGAGGTATTTATTGCAGAAAATGAAATGTCTGGAATGTCAGAAAGACCGGAAAAGAAGATATTTGCAGAGCGTCCGGAGGATCCTGCAAGGGTAACGGAGGAAGAATTACAGGCTCTGCTTAAGGAATTTCTCACAGTATAAAAAGAAAAACAAGTAAAAAGACAGAAAACATATGCAGGATTTGAGATATATCTTGAAAATAAAATGTAACTTTGTTAAAATAAAAACGGATTTTTTAAGTAAGTAACGCATGAATGCGTGATATATCTGCGTGATATAAGGAGGAGCATTATGAGCAGACAAGTTACATTTGATTATTCCAAGGCCGGCTCTTTTATCTCTGAGGAAGAGATCGGTTACATGAAGAAGCTTACCCTGGATGCGAAGGAGACCCTGGTATCCAAGAACGGTGCAGGAAATGATTTTCTGGGATGGATCGACCTTCCCGTAGATTATGACAAGGAAGAGTTCGCCCGCATTAAGGCAGCAGCGAAGAAGATCCAGAGCGATTCCGACGTACTGTTAGTCATCGGTATCGGAGGTTCTTATCTGGGAGCCAGAGCAGCGATCGAATTCTTAAGCCACAGCTTCTACAATGTACTGGATAAGAGTGTACGTAAGACTCCGGAGATCTACTTCTGCGGTAACTCCATCAGCTCCACTTATCTGAAGCACCTGATGGATGTCGTAGGTGACAGAGATTTCTCCATCAACATGATCTCCAAATCCGGTACTACTACAGAGCCCGCTATTGCTTTCCGTGTCTTCAAGGAGAAGCTGGAAGCAAAATATGGCAAGAAGGGTGCGGCAGAGAGAATCTATGCTACCACCGACAAGGCTAAGGGAAGCTTAAAGCATCTGTCCGATGAGGAAGGTTATGAGACCTTCGTAGTACCCGATGATGTAGGAGGACGTTTCTCCGTACTGACCGCTGTAGGCCTGTTGCCTATCGCTGTCAGTGGTGCTGATATCGACAAGTTGATGGAAGGTGCAGCCAGCGGAAGAAAGCGTGCACTGGAGAATGATTTCGAAGAGAACGATGCTTTACAGTATGCGGCTCTGCGTAACATCTTACTGCGCAAAGGTAAGAGCGTTGAGATCCTGGCGAACTACGAGCCCGCTGTTCACTATGTAAGTGAGTGGTGGAAGCAGCTGTTCGGCGAGAGCGAAGGTAAAGATAATAAGGGCCTGTTCCCTGCAAGTGTAGATCTGACCACCGATCTGCATTCCATGGGTCAGTTCATTCAGGACGGTTCCCGTATCATGTTCGAGACCGTTATCAATATTGACACTCCGAGAGAAGAGCTTACCATCGGCGAAGAGCCTGTAGATCTGGATGGTCTGAACTATCTGGCAGGCAAGACCGTTGATTTCGTCAACAAGAGCGCTATGAACGGAACCATTCTGGCTCATACCGACGGCCAGGTACCTAACTTCATGGTGACCGTTCCCGAAGTAAATGAGTTCTACCTTGGTGAACTGTTCTACTTCTTCGAGTTCGCATGTGGTGTCAGCGGTTATCTGCTGGGCGTAAATCCTTTCAACCAGCCCGGTGTAGAGAGCTACAAGAAGAATATGTTCGCATTGCTGGGCAAGCCCGGTTATGAGGCACAGAGAGAAGAACTGCTGAAGAGACTGTAATTATTCAGAGTGATTTTACGAATGAATCGTTTCGACAGATTGGAAAGGTACTTAGTGTGAAAAATAAGCATGATAGCTTATTTTTCACACGGCTATTTGTGCCGCAGGCGTCACAAAGTAGCCCTTATCGCAGAATCAAATTTAAAATTTGATTTGCGATTCCTCCGACGGAAGGAATCGTCTGCGGAATGGAGATTAAGATGAAAATAGTTTTACTGGAGAGAAACAGCGCCGGCACGGATGTGCCGGTGGACTGCTTTGACGAGCTGGGGGAAGTGACCAGCTACCCCAATACCGTCACCGCAGCGGAAGTGGCAGAGCGTGTGGGAGATGCGGATGTCATCGTCTGCAACAAGGCACCCATGCGGGAAGAATCCTTGAAAAACTGTCCCAATGTGAAGCTGATCTGTGAGCTTGCTACCGGATATGACAACTGTGATCTGGAATACTGCAAGTCCAGAGGCATCAAGGTGGCTAATGTGGTAGATTATTCTACTGCTATGGTAGCACAGCATACCTTTACCCTGGCACTGGCATTGAGTCAGAAGCTGCCTTATTATGATGAGTATGTAAAGTCCGGTGCTTACAGTGCACAGGATCGTTTTTCTAATTTTGACCGACCTTTTTATGAACTGGAAGGCAAGACCTGGGGCATCGTAGGAATGGGAAATATCGGTAAGAGAGCGGCAAACATTGCCAAAGCTTTCGGATGTAAAGTCATTTTCTATTCCATTACCGGTAAGAGCAACTGTACAGAATATCAGCAGGTAGATAAGGAGACTCTGTTAAAAGAAAGTGATTTTCTGTCCCTGCATTGTCCTCTGAGTGATCTGTCCCGCAACTTCATTGATAAAGAAGCACTTCGTAAGATGAAGAAGACGGCTATCCTCATCAATGTGGCGAGAGGTCCGGTAGTGAACAATTCCGATCTCTATGAGGCATTGGTGGCAGGAGAGATCCAGGCGGCAGGCCTGGATGTACTGGAAAAGGAGCCCCTGGAAGTATCCAATCCTTTAAGCCGGTTAAAGGACAGCAATAAGCTGATCATCACACCGCACCTAGCATGGGCCAGCGTAGAAGCAAGAACCCGCTGTGTGCAGGGTGTCTATGAGAACATCAAGGCATTTATGCGTGGTGAGAACCGGAATGTAGTGAATTTGTAAGAATTACAAAAGCTTTGCGTCAACGGAACAATCGTGTATCAGGTGAGATGTAGAATTTCATAAATAATACATAACATATACACAAATGTCTTCGGAATGCTTGCATTTCAGAGGATATTTGTGTATATTTGTTATTTGTAGTTTAACTATTCGGAAAAATTCCGGAAGAGCGGTTTTGCGAATGTGGTTCTGAATAGTTTTAATCCAAGCATAGAGAAATGAGGAACAATATGGTAGAAAAAATAAAGGCACTGTGGATCAAGTATGAAGAAATCATTGCATACCTGATCGTAGGCGGACTGACCACAGTCGTATCCTGGGCAGCAAAATTCCTGGCAAACTTCTTGTTATTTGATAATACGATGTTTCCCACACCTTTCCAGAATGTTGTATTAAGTATTATCAACTGGACGGCAGGTGTCATTTTTGCATATTTCACCAATCGTAAATTTGTATTCAAGAGCAATGCTTCGATGTTGTCTGAGGCACCGAAATTCGTACTTTCCAGAGTATCCACACTGATCCTGGATATGGTAGTAATGCAGGTACTGACCGCAATCGGCGTAAATCTGCTGGTAGCAACCCTGATTTCCGCAGTACTGGTTATCATCGGCAACTATGTATTCAGTAAGCTGTTCGTATTCAACAAGAAAAAAGACGGCGAAGCAGAAGAAAAATAATAATTATGAAAAGAAAACGCCAGTTCCGGCAAATGTCGGTTCTGGCTTTTTTTATAAAATGTTTTTAATAGTTTTCATCTGACACTGTATATAAAATAATATCACCGGGATTGCAATCTAAAATATAACAAATTCGTGCAAGCACATCAGCATCTATTTTTTCAACATGTCCCTGATACCATTTATTTATTACTTCAAATCGAGTGTTCGTAGCTCTGGCAAGAGCGTTTCTGGTTACTCCTCGTTCTTCCATTAATTCTTTCAGATGAATTTCTATATGTCCATATTCTTTCATAGAAAAAACCACATTCTGCATAATGACTCCTGAGTTTATAAGATAATTTATAAAAATTACGCTATATAACAATACTATGAAAAAAGTAACAGCTTGACGAATTACATTTGTATAGTTACTATGTAAATAGTAATAAATATCGAGATTTAAAGAGAAATAAGGAAAAGATATATAAAAAAAAGTCCAAATTGTAAAAAGGTACGGAAAAATGAAAAATAAAGAAAATGGTTATCCATCTATTGATAAGCCATGGTTAAAATGGTATTCAGAAGAGACTCAAAAGGCAGAAATGCCAAATGTTTCAATGTATCAGTATATATATGAAAATAATAAAGAGTCTATTGAAAATATTGCGTTTGAATATTTTGGAAAAAAAATTACATATAAAGATTTATTCAAAAATATTGATAAAGTAGCAACTGCTTTCAAAAAAATGGGAGTGACTAAAGGAAGCACTGTTACAATTATGTCTATGCATACACCTGAAATGATTTATTGTCTGTACGCTCTTAATAAATTAGGTGCAATAGCAAATCTGATTTATATGACATTGTCTGAAAATGAAATCGTTGATTCAATAAAACAGACAAATTCGGTTTTGTTTTTATATCTGGGATTAGTAGGAGAAAAAGTAAAAAACATACAGTCAAAAATACAGATTCCCATGATTACTTTGCCATTAGTAAGATCAATGCCTTTTATAAAGAAGATAATTGTGAGTTTGAAGAAAATGCCCAAAGTTGATGGAACTATTTCATATAGAGCTTTTATTGAAAAGGGCAAGTTAGAAAATTCTTTAGATATACCTTCATATAATGGAAATTTACCTGCAGTGATTGTTTATACAAGTGGAACAACAGGAGAACCCAAGGGTGTAGTTCACACCAGTAATAGTCTGAATGCAGTAGCATTTCAATATAGTATTGCAGATATGAACATCAATCGCGGGGACACCTATTTGAATGCTATTCCACCGTTTTTGGGATTTGGTGTTAGTGTAGGAATACATACACAACTTGGTTTAGGTACTCACGGTATTTTACATATTATTCCTGAAGCTGAAGCTGTTGCAAAATGCTTTATAAAATGTAAGCCAATGCACATGATAATTGGTCCCGCATTTATAAATGCGATAACCAATGTATGTAGAGGAAATATGGGTTGGTTGAAAACAATGGCCGGTGGAGGTGGATCGGTTACAGAGAAACAGGAAGCGAATTTGAATGCGCAATTAAGAGCACATAATTGTAATATTGAATATACTACCGGTTACGGAATGACGGAATTTGGTGCTACTGTTTGTACAAATATGAATCGTTGTAAACGAGATAGGTCACTTGGAATTCCACTTCCTAAGACGAATGCTAAAGTTATCGATACCGAAACGGGTAATACTTTGGAATATAATCAAGTAGGGGAGTTGTGTTTTGCTGCTCCGAGCCTTATGAGTGGTTACAGAAACAGCAAAGGGGAAGAAATTTCTGTTGACAAAAATGGTACAAGATGGTTCAAAAGTGGAGATTTAGGACACATTAACACAGATGGATTTGTTTTTTTTGATGGTAGACTGAAAAGAATTTATCTGACAAAAAGTGCTGATGGTACAGTATATAAGATTTTTCCTGCAAGAGTGGAAGAATTACTTTTATCGAATAGTGATATTGAATTTTGTGGAACAATTGCAGTAGAAGATAAGGAAAAAATAAATGTTTTAGTGGCTTTTGTTTCATTGAAGAAAGATAGGCAGAACAATGATATTAAGAATGATTTGTTGAGAATGTTACATTCACAGTTACCGGATCATTTTATTCCAAAGGATATAGTAATTCTTGATAAAATGCCAATTACCCAAAATGGAAAAATAGATTATAGAGAACTCACCAGAAAATACAATTTAATATAGGAAAATTTCAAACTATGCATTATAAAAACTTATTGATTCGTAAATTGAATACAAAAGATGTAAATCATTTTACTACTGACACAGGACTCTTTCTGCGGCGAAAAACAAATTGGATATTTCGAAAACTATGCAATATGTTCACGAATGCAACGATCATAAGGGAGAAGTTTTCAGATGATACAACAAATGATGAATATTATATAAATTTGAGTGCTGATAAGATTCCTTTATCGTACTATCCTTTATCAAAGAAGAAAAACGCCAACAATATTGTGATAGAACGTTATCCTAAGTTGGAAGATGGTGAGAACTATATTTTTGTGGGGAGCCATGTCTGCCCGGAAGATATTGAAACTATGCTAAATATCATCGACCGTAATGCATATCTTATACTGGGTTCCGTAGAAAATTTGAACTACAATCCGGAAGTCTATCTGTCGTGGTTAAATGGAATGATTGTCTTTAATGTTCTTAATCAGAATGAGAGAAGTGCACTTCCTGCAAAAATGGAGAGGGTTTTACAGACTCAGAGTATTCTGATTTTCCCGGAAGGTTCACATAATTATGATTTGAATAAGTTGATTAAACCCTTATATGACGGTCCTGTGAATCTGGCACTAAAGACAGGGAAAAAGATTGTTCCCATTGTGCTGGTAAAGGATTATGAAAATAAGGTGGCATATCTGGATGTAGGAAATCCCATTGATGTGAAAAATTTGAATCTGAACATTCAGGATTATTATCCGGGAAAAGAGGAAAATGAAAAATACCGCATAAAATCCATGAGCAGTTATGTACGTGATCAGATGGCAACCGCAGTCTGGCATATGATGGAAAGGCATATTCCATCGATCCGAAGAAGTGATTATGGAGATCTGGAAAAGCATTTTATTGACTTTTATGTGGCAGATACGTTTCAGAAGATTAACTGGAAGCATGATGTTTTTGATGCAGAGTATCTGACAAAGAAGACGGAAGAAGAGCAGGAATACGAGGCGGTAGTCAGAACATTGAGTGGTTTGTATTTAAAGAAAAATGCACTGCTGGAAACAGGATTGAACAGCAGGGAATACATTCAGAAGGAAATTGATCTGGACAGGAAAAATGTAGTAGAGAATTTGAGACGATATTTTTATGAAAAAGAAAAGATGGAATTCAGAAACTCGAGATATGATGTCTACACTTAGACGGGAATGCTAATGAGATGGAATTTGAATTGGAATAAAGGAATCCTTTAGAACCAGAATTCGTACTGCGAAAGAATATAGAATAAATGAAAATATGAGAACTTTAACTAAGGTAGAATATGAGAAACATAAAATTGAGAATTTGGAATGGCAGTGTGAAAGAGCAAGGGATAGGTGATGAAATAAGGGACGCATTGTATCCTATCGTGCTGTCTTTTTCAAATATAAAAATCAGATATAGAATTACTCCAATCAATTCATGTGAAACTATACCGGATAAACCAGTTATATATGCGTGTAATCATTCCCAATTTACAGATATACCAATAGCAATGAAAGCAACCGGAAAAAGAAGTTATACATTGCTTGGAAAACAAAATCTATATTGGATGGATCATATTTTCTTTAATTTACTTGGTGCAATCTGGGTGGATCGGAAAAATCAAAAAGAAAGATCAGATGCAAAGGCGAAAATATTATTTTATTTAAGGCATGGACAATCTATTTTATGGTTTCCGGAAGGAACGTGGAATTTGACAGATAATCTTCTGATGCTGCCAATGCGGTGGGGAATTATAGAAACTGCAGATAAGACACAGGCACAGATTGTTCCTATGGCAATTCAATATGATAGAAAAAAGAAAGAATGTTTCGTGAAATTTGCAGAACCTATTTATGGAGAAAAATTAACTGATTATCGCATCGAAATACAGATGCTTCGCGATACTATGGCTACATTAAGATGGGAGTTAATGGAAGGATGTTTAAAAATAACGGCAAGGAATGAGGTTGACCATAAAAGGCTGGAAGAGGAAAAAAATGAGATTATCAAAGAATATCCACCGTTAGATTGGGAATATGAAAAATCCGTGATTTATGGGAGAGACAATTTATAAATATACTTGCAGACGAATTACTAAAACTTACGAATTCATCAATAAGTTATAAACAGAAGAATAAAGGGAGAATCAAGTATGACAAAAGAAGAATTATCCGGTTATCCATCAATTGATAAACCATGGCTTCAATATTACAGCGAAGAAGCAATCCAGTCCTGTGAACCGCAGTGCACGGCGTATGAATTGGTTTACCGGAATAACAAAAATTATCCTCGGGATATAGCTCTGAATTATTTCGGACATAAGATTACTTATGGAGAATTATTTGAAAAAATAGATATGGTAGCAAATGCTTTTTACGCAGCAGGGGTGCGTAAAAATGATGTAGTAATTTTTTGCATGGTAAATATGCCTGAAACTGTATACAGTCTATATGCGTTGAATAAACTTGGGGCTGTTGTGAATCTGGTGGATCTTCGTACCAATGAACAGCAAATGCAGACGTATGTGCAAGAATGTAATGCGCAATATGTACTTACCGTGGATTTTGCCTATCCTGTAATAGAAAAGGCACTACGGGGAAGTCATGTAAAGAAAAAAATTGTAGTATCCCCCGGTGAGTCATTAAGGGGAATTAAGAAAGCTGCTTATAGTATCAAAACATTTGGAAATAAGGTAGACAAGCATGCTCTTTCCTGGAAAAATTTCGTAAGACTCGGGAAGGACGGACAGGCAAAAACAGCAAAATATGAAAAAGAGAAATGCTTTATTATTGCACATACAGGTGGTACAACGGGAATTCCGAAAGGAGTTATGCTTTCAGATGATAATATCAATGCGGTAGCACATGGATATCAATATTTAGGCATCCCTTTTAAAAGGCAGCATAAGTATTTTAATGATCTTCCGCCTTTTATCATATATGGTTTGGCGTTGGCAATACATACAACATTATGTTATGGATTACAGGTAATTCTTTATCCGGTGTTCGATTCCAAAAACTTTCCCAATGAATTTGTGAAATATCGACCAAATCATTTTTCTGCATTATCTGATCATTTAAAATATTTGGCGGAAAGTAAAAAGACACAGAAGATGGATCTGTCTTTTCTCATATCAGCATGTGTGGGAGGAGATTCATTGAATGTCTTGATGGAAGAAAAAGTAAATACATTTTTAAAACAGCACCATTGTGCTTATGGAGTATGCAAAGGATACGGTATGACAGAATTGTCTGCAACCGCAGTTACCAGTACCCCGAAAGCCAACGCTATTGGCAGTGTGGGAATTCCACTTGTTCATAATACAGTAAAAATTGTGGATATGGATACAAATGAAGAATTATCATATGGAAAAGTAGGGGAAATTTTGATATCCAGCCCATCCATTATGCTTGGTTACTATAAAAATCAAGAAGCGACCAAAGAGATCATTACGTTGGATGAGACAGGAAAAAAATGGATACGCACCGGTGATCTGGGATATATCAACAAAGATGGACTACTGTTTCATCAGGGAAGGATTCGAAGAATTTATCTTACAGCAGTAGATGGGCAGCCAGCAAAGATTTTCCCTAATCTGGTAGAAGAAGCCATTAAATCAGCCGCCCCTGTGGAGGATTGTACAGTTGTTGCAAGATGCAAACAAAATAGTGCCTACTATGAAGCCGTAGCGTATGTAATCTTAAAAGACGAAGCTATGACTATGGATCAGGTGCAGTGTAATGATTTATTCCGGAGAATCTGCAAGGATAAAGTACCGACCTATATGTGTCCGGTAGAGTATCGATATGTAAAAGAATTTCCACATACCCCAATTGGCAAAGTAGATTTTCGGAAGTTGGAAGAGATGGCTGCACTCGGTAGATAAAGATGTAAGAGGAGAATACTAAGTTATGAGCGAAACGATTAAACAGACAGGCTATCCGTCCAAATTAAGATTGCATGAGAAAGATGCTACTTTTTTTCAGAAACATCCGGTGATTCCCGGATGCAGTATTTTTTCTTTAATCAAATATACAAGTAGAAAGTATAGAAAAGAAATTGCAGTAGAAGATGTAGGTAAGAAGATCAGCTTTGAAAGATTAATTGAAAATGCACAGATATTAGCAAGATCATTGTATCATATTGGATTACAAAAAGGTGATATTCTTACGATGGTTGTACCAAATTGTTATCAGGGAATAGAACTTTTCTTAGCAGCAAACAGTATAGGAGTTATAGTTACTTTTTTGAATTCACATGCAACAGTGCAAGAAGTGGAACGCTACTTAAAAATGTACGGAAGTTCTGTTCTTGTGAAGGAAAAATACACAGAAGAGGATAAAAAGATTTTGTGTGGAGAAGGAAACACCAGATGTATTATTACATTGGATCAGATGCCATCTCAACATGCCGAAAATGCTGTAATTACATATGAATCATTGCTAAACAGGAAGTCAAAAGGGATACAAAGAAGCATTGGAATAAAAAATTGTGAGGCAATGATTTTATATACAAGTGGAACAACAGGAAATCCTAAGTCAGTGGTATTAACAAATAAGAATATTATAGCAACCGCTATCTATTTAAAAAATTCTTCCCATGTAACCCAACAATCCGGAGAAAAAAGTATGGTATGTGTCCCTTTTTGTTATCCTTATGGATTTGTGACCAGTGTATTAATGTCTTTATTATGTGGGAGAACGGTTATAATTGGCCCGGATATTTCCAAAGATACAATTGCAGACTTTTATATGCAATCACCTAATATCATATTCGGAAGCCCGGCGCTCCTGGAATTGACTATGCGAAATATTCCGGACAACATGGATTTATCAAGTGTAGAGACATTTATTTCCGGTGGAGATTTTTTGAATGAACAAATGGCAAAGCGAGCAATCTGCTTTTTTAGGGAGCACAACTGCAAAGAAGTAGAGATTATAAATGGCTCAGGAAATGCAGAGACATGTGGTGGAAATACAAACTCATATGGCTGTAATGTTCCTTTTTTAAGCGTAGGAAAGCCTTTTTATGGTGTGAGTGCTATTGTAGTCAATGAAAATATGGAAGAGTTACCTTATGAACAGGAAGGGATGCTCTGTATCTCCGGAAAGAATGTATTTAAGGAGTACTATGGAAATCCCGAGCTCACCAGACAGTCAAAGTTTAGATATCAAGGGAAAGAATATTTCAAGACGGGAACGAACGGAAGACTTCTTTTAGATGGCAGCTTTGAATTAACTGGAAGATCATCGAGATTTTATATTATTTCTACACTTAACAAGGTATATTGTGATCATGTGCAAATGGCATTGAATACAATCGAAGGAATAGAATCTGCTGCAGTAGTAAAACATCCGGATTCGAAATGGCTTTATGTGGGACACGCATTTATTATTTTGAATGATAAAACAATGACAAGTGAGCGCATAATAAAGGAATTACAAAAAGAGAGAAAAACATTCAATGGCGAGGTTATTCAACTAAAGGAGTATGAGATCCCTCAATATTTTACTATAGTTGAGAAGTTTCCAAGGACAAAGGCTGATAAGATTGATTATATGGAGCTGGAAAAAGAGTCATTATCAATATATGTCGAATAGAAAATTATTTTAACATGGAAAAGTATATAATCAAAAAGGAGTCGGATTTGTACCGGCTCCTTTTTGTAAGTATTATTATGCCAAATAAGCCTTCAACAATTCCAATGTTGCGGCAACGGCATCCTTATGGGAACGCTCGTAGCCGTGGGATGCGTAGACGCCGGGGCCGATAAGGCCGTGTCTGGCGTCGATACCGGCGCTTAATGCGGCATCAGCATCGGAGCCGTAGTAAGGGTAGACATCTGCAGCATAGTCGATATGATTGTCCTTTGCGGCCTGGATCAGGCCCTTGACTACATCATAATGATAAGGTCCGTGTCCATCCTTTACGCAGATGGATACCTGACGGTCTGTGCATTCCAGTCCTTCTCCGACACAGCCCATATCTACAGATAACAGCTCTTCCACATCCTCGGGAACGGAAGCGCAGGCACCGTGACCTACTTCTTCAAAGACGGTGATATGCTGATAAACCTTACGGGACAGCTTTACGTCTTCCTCTTTTACGTATTTTGCAAAACCTAATAAAATAGCGGTGCTGAGCTTGTCATCCAGAAAACGGCTCTTGATATAACCGGATTCAGTGATGCGGGTGCGGGGATCCATGCAGACGAAGGAACCGTTTTCGATTCCAAGAGATTTTACTTCCTCTTTGGAAGATACCTTTTCATCCAGCAGGACTTCCACAGAGTCAAAGGTACGCTCGGACTTCTGATAATCGTCGTTGACATGGATGGAAGCGTCGGTCAGTTGTACGGTACCTTCGTATATTTTGCCGTCCAGAGTATATACACGGCAGTTTTCTGTCTCGATATTGTTGGCATTTAATCCGCCGACTTTGGTCAGACGCAGGCGGCCGTTGCTCTTAATCTCAGCAACCATACCGCCGAGGGTGTCTACGTGAGCCATGGTCAGGACAGCATTACCCTTACCGCCGATTTCTACGAGGACACCGCCTTTTTTGGTCTTGACAGGCTTGTAGCCGAGGCGTTTGTATTCCTCACAGAGGTAATCCGTTACTTTTTCAGTGAAGCCGGAAGGGCTGTCAATGGCCAGCAGGGCTTCTGCCTGTTTTAAGATATATTCGATGTATTTCTTTTCTTTTTTCATGTTAATACGCATGCCTTTCTATATACCTGCAAAGTCTGTGCAGCAGGCATTGTTTTCAATCCACAGGACAGCCATCCGGATCAGATCCGGGGCATCATAGCCTCTACCAGCTTGGCAGAGTGCAGCGCAGCAGCCTTTTCAAAGGTAGGATAATCCACCTCGGCGCTGTCATCAGCCTTGTCGGAAATGGCACGGATGATGACGAAAGGAATGTTGTTCAGGTAAGCACCGTGCGCAATGGAAGCACCTTCCATCTCGGCACAGTCACCATGGAATTCTTTGATCAGGCGTTCCTTTACGTCCTTACTGGAGATAAACTGATCGCCGCTGACCACACGTCCGGTGTGAACGTGAATGTCCGGATTGACTTCCTGACAGGTAGAAGTGGCAACTTCGATCAGATGCTCATCTGCAAGGAATTCCCGGCATCCCAGCTGAGGAACTTCCCCGGGCTTGTAACCGAAAATGGTGGCATCTACATCATGGTGCAGGGCATCCTTGGAGATCAGAATATCTCCGATGTCCAAAGAAGCATTCAGGGAGCCTGCCACACCGGTATTAATGATAGCAGTGACCTGGAAGAGGTCAGCCAGGATCTGTACACAGAGAGCAGCGTTTACTTTGCCTACACCGCTGCGGACGATGACTACGGGGGTGCCGTTTAATGTACCTTCGTGGAATTCCATATTTGCCTTGGTAGTGATATTCGTGGTGGTCATGTGAGCTTTGAGAGTCTCTACTTCCAGCTCCATGGCACCGATGATTCCGATTTTTTTCATGAGTATCTCCTATTCTTTCTTACAATAATATAATCTATGATGCCTACGGATTGTTCCGTGCTACGCACTCCCACTTCTCCGCTCCGCTTCGGTCCGTGCTAA
>ENA-ORNF01000923-ORNF01000923.1-human-gut-metagenome-genome-assembly--contig:-NODE-923-length-27952-cov-5.991612_pt1 | contig 27952 bp, 33 predicted proteins | sample MGYA00242110_ERZ509012 | MGnify/ENA primary metagenome ERZ509012 (study PRJEB26280, sample SAMEA2338714) | human gut metagenome | biome: human gut; feature: human-associated habitat; material: faeces...
TCCAGCCGTCCTTACGCTCTAAGACTGTGCCACCGCAGTCCTTGTAAAGCTTACCGACCTTGGATGAATCCTCACTGGCATCACTTCGTACATTCACAGCATCTCTCACATTCGCCATGACCAGTCCGGAGCTGATTTCTTCCTCGGAAGGGAAAGTAAGGTTCAGTTCCTTTACTGTGGCATTGATCACTTCGGTGCTGTTCTTCGAACCGGGGTCTAAGATGGACGCAACCCCACCGTTCAGATCATTTACATAATTTTTCGTATTGCCCGCCTGTGCGGTCATGCTCATCTGCATGCTCAGGAAGAAAGAACAGAGCAGTCCTACGCATATAACGAGCATTCTTCTGCTTTTTGTCATCTTGATACACGCCTTTCCCACAGGAAGTTCCTCTCAGGGGATGTACCTGCGGTATTCATCAGTGAATAGTATATGCTTCAGTTATTAAGATTTTCACCGATTTGTTACATAAATATTAAATTTATTACGCAGAATATCATATCAGATGACTTTTTTTTTGTCAAGTTTTGTAATTTTGACACATAATTACATCATTTTTGACTTTTCGATGCAGGCATCCATGGCATCCATGACTGCCGCCCGCATGCCCTTTTCCTCCAGGACTTTGACCGCCTGGATGGTAGTGCCTCCGGGAGAACATACCATGTCTTTCAATTCTCCGGGATGTTTTCCGGTCTCAAGCACCATTTTGGCACTTCCGAGGACAGACTGGGCTGCGAATTCATAGGCCTGTTTTCTGGGCATTCCGGCTGCCACCGCCTCATCCGCCATAGCCTCGATGAACATAAATACATAAGCCGGAGAACTTCCACTGACTCCCACGACCACATCCATCAGTCTCTCCGGTACCACACTGGCAATTCCGAAGGATTGAAGCAGCGTCAGTACTTTCTCCAGTTCTTCTTCCGTGACATTCTCTCCCGCACAGACTCCGGTACATCCCTCCAGCACCAGTGCCGGCGTATTCGGCATGCAGCGGATCAGCTTTACTTCCGCTCTGCCGAAAGCTTCCTTCAGATAGTCCAGCGTTCTTCCTGCGGCAATGCTGACGATCAGGGTCTCCGGACGGACCGTCTCTCTGATCTCGGCGATCACCTCCGGGAAAAAGATGGGTTTTACCGCCAGGAACAAGATGTCTGACTGCTCCGCCACGGTTTTATTATCCGTTGTTGCATTAATGTTAAATTTTGTTTTAACTTTTTCTGCTGTTGTCTGTGTTTTGGAAGAACCAATGATGTCTTCGGGAGCCGCAATAGCTTTTTGCAGCATGCCGCCGATCATTGCTGTTGCCATATTTCCCAGTCCGATAAATCCAATCTTCATACCTTTTCATCCTCCTGCTTTGTTCTTATTTTTTCGTTTCTTCGTAACTATTCAGAGCCGTGCAAAACTGCGTTTTGTGAATGATGTCTGAATAATTACGCCTCTTCTATATATAATGATGCCAGGGGCAGAAGTTCTAAGCCCACATGAGCTTGCTCATAAGTGGGTGAAAGACCTTATGCCCCGCCCCGATATGCGCATAAAAGTGGGATGATAATCCCACGATATGCGAATAGAGGGTAGGATTGTGGGAGTGCGTAGCACGGAACAATCCGTAGGTATCAATAACAATGTAACATGATAGGCTGCATCCGTCCATAGGTTACTTAAAAGTGCCTATGTAATAAAAAAGTGCGTACTTTTTTTGACGGTTCCGTCTTGCTATTCTGTAAATGTAACGAGGCGAGAGCCTGAAAATACACAGATTACAGGAGGCAAGTAAAATGGCATTAGCAAACATTTTTGGATGGAACAGACAGGACAAGGCACAGACAAGTGCAGCCTGTGGAACGGCATGTGGAGCAGCTGATAAGCCCGCAGAAAAGCCCGCAGCCTGCGGCACGGCATGTGGGGCGGCAGATAAGCCCGAGGAGAAACCCGCAGCCTGTGGTACAGCATGTGGTGCTTCCGATAAGTAAGTAAATCCAAAAGAGAAAGAAGGAGAGGGACAGGATGAGAAGTTATTTTTCTTTTCAATGGCATATCACAGATGAATGTGACCAGCGCTGCAAGCACTGCTATATTTTTTCAGGGGAAGGCTGTAAGGAGTTGAAGAGCATGACCTGGAAGCAGATGCAGGAGGTCGTGGCGAACTGCGAGGACTTCTGCAAGGTATACCACAGAGTTCCGTATTTCTATATCACCGGTGGCGATCCTATCCTTCATCCGGATTTCTGGAAACTCATGGTTCTGCTGAAAAGCAAGGACATTCCGTTTACCCTGATGGGCAATCCGTTCCATCTGGATGATCAGATCTGCCGGATGTTGAAAGCGTGCGGCTGTGAGAAATATCAGATGTCTCTGGACGGTATGCGTGAAACCCATGACTGGTTCCGCAAGCCCGGCAGCTTCGGCCTGACACTGGAAAAGGTCGGCTGTCTCAACCGGGCAGGAATCAAAAGTATTATTATGAGTACGGTGTCGAAGACAAATATGAATGAGATACCGGATATTATTGATGAAGTAGTGAAAGCGAAAGTTAAGGTGTTTGCATTTTCGCGGTATGTGCCCACCGGCGGTGAGGTGGATACCGGTATGACGCCGCAGGAATATCGCAGACTTCTGGAGGTCTGCGACGCAAAATTTAAAGCATACGAAGCAGCGGGATGTGAGACCTATTTTAATAGAAAAGACCATCTGTGGACGTTGTATGAATACGAGACAGGCCAGTTTAAGCTGCCGGAGGACTCATGCGACGGCATGATCTACGGAGGCTGTAACTGCGGCAATTGCCATATTACCATTTCCTCCAACGGAGATATCATGGCGTGCCGCAGAGTCACCGACAGCAGAGTGGCGAATGTCTGGGAAGACCGGTTGGCGGACGTCTGGGTCTGCCAGATGGAAAAATACAGAGATTACGATAAATTCAAGAAATGCAGCAAATGTGAACTGAAAGCATGGTGCAGGGGATGTCCCGCCGTGGCAAACGGCACTACCGGAGACTTCTACGGTGCGGATCCCCAGTGCTGGAAGACGAGAAACGAGATCACGCGAGAGGAGTTGTAAGATGGACTTAGCAACATGTTTGAAAAAAATGGAACTGGTGGGAGTGTTGGCGTTTGCCACAGTGGACAGTGACGGTGCACCGCAGATCCGTAATATCAGCGCCATTCATTATGAGCCGGATGCCATTTATTTTTTCACGGCAAGGGGCAAGAACTTTTGTAAGGAACTGTTAGAAGATGGCAGAGTGCAGATCCTCTGCTATACAAAATATAAAGAGATGATCAGGATGTCCGGGCGGGCCTACGCAGTGGCGGAGGCGGAACAGGCAAAATGGCGGGATATTATCTTTGAAGAACAGCCGTATCTGGCCAACGTCTATCCCGGTGATACAAGAAGTATCGGCATCATCTTCTGCATCGACCGGGCGGAGGTGGAATATTTTAATCTCGGTGTGAACCCTATTTTCCGGGACACTTATACACTGGGTGGTGGTACAATAACAAAAAAGGGTTATAACATTACCGAAAAATGCATTGGCTGTGGAAAATGTCGTACGAAATGTCCCCAACGGTGTATCGAGGAAGGAAAACCGTACCGGATACAGCAGAACCATTGCCTGCATTGCGGCAACTGTTATGAAAACTGTCCGGTGAAAGCGATCGTAAGAGAATGAACCAGAGTGAAAGAAGAAACTATTTAATCCAAAAGCTGTTAGAAGAGCAGCCAAAGTATGCCAAAATGCAGATTCCGAAAAAAAGTGAGGAGCAGAAGACGCTTCTGCGGGCACTTATGAATGTCCGGATGCCGGGTGAACTTTCTGAGGAATTTCTGAAGATCCAGGATACCTATCTTGCAGAGGAAAATGCGGCCAAAGGCGTGGTAACACCGGTGGATATGGAGGAACTGTCCCCGGAGATTTATCTCTGGAAAGGGGATATCACGAGACTACAGGTGGGAGCCATCGTAAATGCGGCCAACAGCTGCATGACGGGATGCTATCAACCCTGCCATAACTGTATTGATAATTGTATTCATACTTATGCGGGAATCGAACTGCGGAATTATTGCAATGATATTATGCAACGTCAGGGATATGCGGAGCCCACGGGACAAGCGAAGATCACCCCGGCATTTAACCTGCCCTGTGATTATGTGATACATACCGTGGGACCTATCGTACAGGGAAGGCTGACAGAGGAACATGAACGTCTGCTTTGTTCCTGTTATGAAGCCTGCCTGCGTATTGCAGAGGAAAAAAACGTGGAAAGCATCGCATTCTGCTGTATTTCCACAGGGGTGTTTATGTTTCCCAATGAAAGGGCAGCGGAACTGGCCATACAGACCGTGAAACAGTATAAAGATAGAACAAAGTCGAAGATAAAGGTGATATTTAATGTTTTCAAAGAAGAAGATGAACAAATTTACAGGCGGTTCCTCGGATAAAACAGCTCTGATCAGAGAGAAAATACAGCAGGCGGATGCCGTTGTGATCGGGGCGGGAGCAGGACTTTCCGCAGCAGCGGGATTTACTTACAGTGGCGAGCGTTTTGAAAAGTACTTTGCTGATTTTGGAGAGAACTACGGTTTTTCCGATATGTATTCCGGTGGCTTTTACGATTATGACACGTTGGAAGAATACTGGGCTTACTGGAGCCGGTATATTTATGTGAACCGCTATATGGATCCGCCCACAGATTTATATAAGCAACTCTTTCAGCTGGTAGAAAACAAGGACTATTTCGTTCTGACCACAAATGTAGATCATTGTTTTCAAAAAGCGGGATTCGATAAAAACAGAATGTTTTACACCCAGGGAGATTATGGATTGTTCCAGTGCAGCAAGCCCTGTCATCATGAGACTTACGATAACGAAGAAAGCGTGAAAAAGATGGTAGTAAGCCAGGGGTATCGGATCGAAGCAGGAAAACTGACAGTACCGGAAGGGGCACAGATCCGGCGTACCGTGCCCACCGAACTGGTGCCCAGTTGTCCGAAGTGCGGCCGCCCAATGAGCATGAACCTCCGTGCTGACAATACCTTCGTCCAGGATGCCGGATGGGAAGCAGCAGCGAAGCGTTATGAGAAGTTCATGGAAGATCATAGAGGACAAAACGTCGTATTTCTGGAGCTGGGTGTCGGTTACAATACCCCGGGTATCATCAAATACAATTTCTGGCAGTATGCGCACAACTGGCGGAATGCATTTTACGTCTGCATCAACAAAGGAGAGGCTGATATTCCCAGTGAGATCCGGGAGAAATCTGTAGGGATTGATGTAGATATCGCAGAAGTACTGAAAAACCTGAAATGACTGTACACCAATTTATTTTATTGCTAAAATGAAGGTGTCGAAATTTCTTGTTTGGAGGTATGAAAATGCTTTGTTGTAGAACCAGAGGAAATACAGCGGCTGCCGGAAAGGCTAAAATATATGTAGTGTCCGGACCGGAGGGCAGGGATCAATACATGGATGCCGTAGTGAGGATACTGCTGCAGGTTGAAAATGCCGCAATCTATTATGATGACGGAACCGGAGAGCATTATTATCTAAATGAGGAAAACAATGAGTTTCAGATCATTGCAGCCATTATTACAGAGGAATTTTTGCGGACGGACAATCCCGCAAAACAAGAGCTGCTGTTTGCAATAAAAAATAATATCCCAGTCTTTCCGTTTACTTTCGAAAAGGGCGTTGATATTTTGTTTGATCAGACGATCGGCCATTATCAGTGTATTTTTGCGGGGCAGCAGACGGGAACGGAGAAAAATTTTTATCAAAAGCTCTATGACGCTATTTCCGATGTGGTACAGCCGGAGGAACTGAAACAGGATATTTATGACAAGGCATTTGATCTGTTCCTTTTTATCAGTTATCGAAAAATTGACAGAAAATATGTAAACGATTATGTGAAATTCATGCATAAGATCCCGGCGCTTCAGGGAGTCGGGTATTGGTATGACGAAGATTTATCCATGGGCGGAGATTACAATGAGGAAATAGATATTGCACTGAGAGGCGCAGATGCAGTTCTGTTGATCGTTACGCCCAATGTCCTGGCAGAGGGCAATTATGTAAAACGGATAGAATATCAGAATGCGGTTTCTTACGGAAAACCCATTCTGGCTGTGGAACTGGCACCTACGGACAGAGGAGCGTTTATAGAAGCTTTTCCGGAGGTGGATTACTATATTTCACTTGCAGAGATTGCATCATCGGAAGCAGTTTTTTCAAATCTGATCAAGCTGCGGGGCAAGCCTCCCAGAAGTAAGTACACTAGTTATCTATTGGGACAGGCCTATCTCTATGGTACAGGTGTAGAATTTAACAGCTCTTTGGGACAGGAAATTCTGTCAGGACTGGCAGAAAACGGCTATGTCCCCGCCATAGAAGCCATGGTGGATCTGTACAAGAGCCGGACCGGAGCATCACTGGATCCAGAAGCTTTACTCAGGTGGAAAAAAGAACTTGTGCTTGCCAGACAGTATCTTTTTGAACAGTCGCAGGAAAGGGACCGACTTCTGGATTATCTGCACAGCCTGTATGAATACGGAAATGAGTTTTTTATGCATCAGAAGATCGAGGAAGCAAAACGTATCTATCTGATGTTCCTGGAAATCTGTGAGAATTACCAGCTGGGCTGTGAAGATATGATCAAGGTATGCTATGACCTTGGAAAAATATATTATTCTGTCCGGGACTATGAAAAGGCACAAGATTATTTTGAAAGACAGATGCAGCTGACAGAGCAATATCTGGACATTAAGGGAGAACTGGATTTAGAGGGGGCCAGATCCTATTTTACATCTCAGCTTTTGTTGAATGATATACAGCTTGCGATGGAAAATTACGGATCGGCGGAAAAAGGTTATAAGCAGGCAGAACGGATAGCTAAGAAGAATTATGAACTTTTCCCCTGCAATGGGACCTTAAGAGACTTGAAATCTGCTGAGAGCGGGCTGGGAAGATTATACACCGTCTGCGCAGAGAAATATGGACAAGGAAACTTACTGCAGATAGCCAGCGAGTATTATACGGAAGCAGCGGAAATAGGAAATAATATTTACAAAGAGCGGATGGATACCCATAATCTCATGAACCTGATACAGGATTTCATTGATGCGGGAGATGCCGGATATGCAGTACGGGATTATCTGAAAGCGAAAAAATATTATAACAAGTCAACCCATGCATTTTTACAATTAAAACAGAAAGATCTGGTAAATATACTTGAAATTGAGATTCTGAAATATTATGCCCCCAATATGGATCGGGTATATCTAAGACTGTTTGAGATTTATAATGCATTGGGAGATATGCAGTCGGCAGAGGCTGCTTATACGATGTATCAACAGATTATGCAGGTATTGGGAACGGATGCCAGATAAATAAATTTCAAAGAAACAAAGGGGAAAAATAATGGAAATAAAAAGATTGCTAATGATATCCAAAATAAGCAGCGGATTACTGGTATTGATCGTGGCATTTTCTCTGACAGGCTGCGGCAGCAGTAGGGACGCTTTGGAAATTTCTGATACCGAATCTGCTCAGGCAGAAGGAATCAGTCAGGAAACCGCTACAGCCACTCCAGCCACCTCACAGACAATCCCGGAGACGACAACGGAACCTGAGCCGGAGAAACTTACCTACCAGACCGGACTATATCAGGAGAAAACCCTGGCGGAGCAGGTCTCGGTGGATGCTGCCCGGGAGCTGCCGGAAGGAGAGTATGGTGTGCTGTCTTATTCCTATGATGAGACAGTCAGTGTCTGGGGCAACGGTGCAGAAGACTGTCTGGTGATCCATGACGGAGACCGGGAATACAGGGTGGAAATCCCCTGGCAAAACATGTATTCGGCACCACCTGCGGTAGAAGCAGCAGATTATGACGAGGATGGCGACAAGGAGTACTATATTTCTACCATACAGGGGACAGGAACCGGTGTCTATGTGGAAGGACTGTATTATGTAGATGTACAGAAAGGAACTCCGAAGGTCTCCGAATATACAAATGTGGTTGAAGATTTTGAAAGCCGGATCCTTGCGGCGGATACGTTAGATGAACAGTTCCATACACTTCATGTGGATTTCCTGGATAAAAACGGGGAGTCAGATCCTGAGGAAAGTATAGATCTGAGTCTGGATTCCCTGCTGCGGGAATATGAAGGAAATACTTATATGGGTACCGTTCTGGGAGACAATATCCGGTTTGATTTCCGAGGAGGAAAACCTTTTGCAAGCGTAGTGGTGGGTATACAGCTGGATCAGATAGCAATGTCGCTTTATGATTCCAGCTTTCGTGTAATGGCACCGGTGTCAATGCAAGAGAATGGGAAATTTTCTCTGGGCAACTTTTCGGTAAGCACCAACCCTTATGACGTGAACGTGGAGAACGCAGACGGGGAAGAACAGAACGAGCTTCTGGACGGGGCAGGGTGTCTGCTATTATGACTATAATGTACTGTCTCCCGTGAACTATTCCTTTGACAGATATCATAATGAGCTGAAAGGGGCAGATCACTGCGATCCGCAGTTTTTCACAGGGATGGAAAGCTGGCTGAAGGAGGATTCCCTCCTGCTTGTGGCAACGGATATTGATATGCCGCAGGGGCAGGAGGTCATTCTGACGACCGACGAAGAGACACATTATGCGGAAGAATATCTGAAGGTAAAAAAGGAAAGATTGCAGTCTGTGGAAGATATTGATTAAACCAATTATCTATGTCTGATAATTTTCATTATCTGTATCAGCACGGTCGGCATGAGAGCAAGCCCCACGATCTGACCGAGTGCTGTCATAGGCAGATCGGTTACGCTGAATACACTGTGCAGTCCCGGGATGAAGATTATCAGTGCCAGTAAAGAGGCTCCAGCGGCGAAAGCATAGAGGCTGTACCGGTTCGAGGTCAGTCCCAGCCGGAAGATGGATTCGCTGCCACGGCAGTTAAAACCATGGAACAATCTGGCCAGTGCCAGTGTGGCAAAAGCCATAGTGGAGGCCATAGCCGAACTGATGGTCAGTCCGATGTGATAAGCTGTCATGGAGGCTGCTGCGATCAGCAGACCCTGTGTTATCATCGTAATCACAAAGCCTCTGGTGAGGATTCCTTCCCGTGGATTTCTGGGCTTTTCCTTCAGAAGGTCGTCATCTGCAGGTTCCATGCCGATTGCCAGGGCCGGAAGAGAATCGGTCAGCAGGTTGATGAACAGCAGATGTACAGGTGTAAGAGGCACAGGAAGTCCCATCAAGTATTGTCAAATATTTCTATTGGTTGCTATACACGAAATTGTTTTTTTGATAAAATAGGATGATAATCCCACGATATGCGAATATTGGGTAGGGTGCTATGTGCCAGTGGCACATGTTTAGCACGGACCGAAGCGGAGCGGAGACGAGGGAGTGCGTAGCACGAAGCAATCCGTAGGTATCAAAGTCGGGGGCTTTTGACCCCGACATCATTACAATGAAAATAAAAAGAGCAAGGAGTAATATTTCTATGAGTGAAGAATCCAGAAAAATGGCAAAACTTGCCGTAGAAGCATTGGATGATAAAAAAGCAGAGGATATTAAAGTGATAGACATCAGTCAGGTGTCTGTAATTGCGGATTATTTTATTATTGCGGGAGGTAATAATTCCAGCCAGATCCAGGCACTGTGTGACAATGTGGAAGAGAAGCTGGGAAGAGCCGGTTTCCCTGCCAGACAGACCGAAGGATATGAAACAGCCAACTGGGTATTGTTAGACTTCGGTGATGTGATCGTGCACGTTTTTGACAAGGAAAACCGTCTTCTATACGATCTGGAACGTATCTGGAGAGATGGTGTCCAGATCCCCGCGGAAGAACTTTAAGTCTGATCGTCTCCAAGCTGGAGAAAGAAACTGATCAGATAGAGACCACAGATTCCCACCAACGCATATATAATTCTGGAAAGCCAGGACATATCGCCGAACAGAAATGCTACAAGATCAAAGCGGAACAGGCCGATCAGTCCCCAGTTCACGGCACCGATGATGGCTATGGTGAGAGCGGTTCCATCCAAATATTTATTACCCATAAAATCTCCTTATCCTGTCTGTATGGAATTTGCATAAGCAAATTCTGTACAGATATTTTTTTGAATTTTCTATTAATAATAGTTTCAAAGATAGTATTTCCTTGGGTTTGAAAAATAAAACTTTTTTAATAAAAATATTCACAGCTTGATCTATTTTAATGTAATGAGATGTCAAAGAGGAAAATAAAAGCCATTGACAAACGAAAATGAAGCGTGTAATATACAAAAATAACAATTATGCATTGTATTTTTGTATACATTGTTAAAAAGGAGGAAGATATTATGAAGAAATTCAACAAGTTTTTAAGTGTTGCCGTAGCATCTGCTATGGTAATGTCTATGGCTGGCTGTGGTAACACAGACAATGGTTCTGCTGCAACAGGTACCAACGCAGCAACTGAGAGTGCAGCTGGTGACAATGGCGCAGCTGCAGGCAGCGTATTTAAGATCGGCGGTATCGGACCCACCACCGGCGGCGCAGCAGTTTACGGTCTGGCTGTACAGCATGGCGCAGAGATCGCTGTAGAAGAGATCAATGCAGCAGGTGGTATCAATGGTTATCAGGTTGAATTTAAGTTCCAGGATGATGAGGCAGATGCCGAGAAATCCGTAAATGCTTACAATGCATTAAAGGACTGGGGTGCACAGATCATTGATGGCTCTACTACCAGTGGTGCGTGTATTGCAGTTACAGATAAGACAAAAGAAGACAATATGTTCCAGATCACTCCTTCCGGATCTGCTGTAGAGTGCGTTCAGTATGACAACAACTTCCGTGTATGCTTCTCCGATCCGAACCAGGGTCTTGCATCTGCACAGTACATTGGAGAGAACGGTCTGGCTGAGAAGATTGCTGTTATTTATGACAGCTCCGATGTATATTCTTCCGGTATTTATGAGAAATTTGCAAAAGAAGCTGAGAACCAGCCGTTTGAAGTAGTAGCTGCTGAGGCATTTACTGCTGATAACAAGACTGATTTTTCTGTTCAGTTACAGAAAGCAAAGGATGCCGGAGCAGATATGGTATTCCTTCCTATTTATTATCAGGAATCTGCACTTATTCTGACCCAGGCTGCTGCAATGGGATATGCTCCCAAGTGGTTCTCCTGCGACGGTATGGATGGTATCCTTGGTGGTGTAGATAACTTCGATGTATCTCTGACCGAGGGCGTTATGCTGTTAACTCCTTTCGCTGCTGATGCAACTGATGATCTGACCAAGTCCTTCGTTTCCAAGTATAAGGAGAAATATGGTGAGACTCCCAACCAGTTCGCAGCAGACAGCTATGATGCGATTTATGTAATCAAGGCTGCAATCGAGAAGAGCGGTGTAACACCTGATATGAGTGTTTCTGATATTTGTGACGGTATGAAGGCTGCCATGACAGAGATCACTGTAGATGGTCTGACCGGTAACAGCATGACCTGGACCGCAGACGGTGAGGCTAACAAGGCTCCTAAGGCTGTTGTGATCGAGAATGGTGCTTACAAGGCTATGTAATTTGCTGAAGAAAGTTTCCAAAGAGGGTTACCGCAGGGTAGCCCTCTTTCCTTTTCGACGGAACAGTTGCTATTAATACATTGTTCTGTTATACTTATTTTTGAATTTGTTTTATTAGAAAACAGAAGATTATTTATGGAAGATTTGTGCAATCGCATGAATGGAGGTAGTTCACATGAGTTTTATCGGTTATCTGATCAACGGTATCAGCCTGGGAAGTGTCTATGCGTTGATCGCATTAGGTTATACCATGGTATACGGTATTGCTAAGATGCTGAATTTCGCACATGGTGATGTCATTATGGTCGGTGCATTTATTACATATACAATGTGCAGTACCATGGGACTTTCTCCCATAATCGGTGTCCTTGCAGCTGTTATCGCTTGTACCCTGTTGGGAATGGCTATAGAAAAGGTGGCATACAAGCCCCTCAGAAAGGCATCTTCTCCGTTGGCAGTTCTGATCACCGCCATCGGTGTCAGCTATCTGCTGCAGAATGTAGCACTTTTGATCTTTGGGGCAAATGCCAAGGCATTTACTTCTGTAGTATCTGTTCCAGCCGTAAAGCTGGCAGACGGCCAGATCAATATCACCGGAGAGACGATCGTGACGATTGTGACCTGTCTGGTCATTATGGCGGGTCTGATGTTTTTTATTAACAAGACGAAAGCCGGTCAGGCAATGTTAGCCGTATCCGAGGATAAGGGGGCTGCGCAGCTGATGGGTATCAATGTGGACGGAACCATAGCACTTACCTTTGCCATCGGATCCGGACTTGCTGCAGTGGCAGGCGTACTGTTATGTTCCGCATATCCTTCCCTGACACCTTATACCGGTTCCATGCCCGGTATCAAAGCCTTCGTAGCTGCCGTATTCGGAGGTATCGGATCTGTTCCCGGTGCGCTGATAGGCGGTATTCTGCTCGGTATTATTGAAATCTTCGGCAAAGCCTATATTTCTTCCCAGATGGCGGATGCAATTGTTTTTGCAGTTTTGATCGTTGTGCTTCTGGTAAAACCTGCCGGATTGTTTGGCAAGAATATTCAGGAAAAAGTATAAGGGAAGAGGCAGGTGTAGATTATGAAGAAATTATCCAATAAGAAAATGAATAAAACCTTCCGGGATAACCTCATTACTTACGGCATGGTGATCGCAGCTTATGTGATCATGCAGATCCTGGTATCCGCCGGAAGTGTGAGCAGCCTGATCCAGGGACTGTTGGTACCTCTGTGTACTTATGCGATCCTTGCAGTATCCCTGAACCTGACCGTAGGTATTCTGGGTGAATTAAGCCTTGGTCATGCCGGATTTATGTGTATTGGGGCTTTCACCAGTGCGTTTTTCTCCAAAGTTATGGAGAATAGCGGAATGCCTTCCGGACTTCGCTTTTTCATCGCAATTCTGATCGGTGCCTTTTTTGCCGGTATTTTCGGACTGTTGATCGGCATTCCCGTACTTCGTCTGAAAGGTGACTATCTGGCTATCGTGACTCTGGCTTTCGGTGAGATTATTAAGAATCTGGTAAATATTCTGTTTGTAGGCCGGGATGAGAACGGTTTCCATATTTCCTTTACCAATACTATGGATCTGAATATGGCAGAGGACGGAGATGTTATTATCAAAGGTGCACAGGGCATTACCGGAACCCCGCATGATTCCAGCTTTACCATCGGTATAGTATTGTTACTGATCACATTGTTCATTGTATTGAACCTGATCCATTCCAGAGACGGCCGTGCGATCATGGCTATCCGTGACAATACCATTGCAGCGGAATCTGTAGGTATCCATATTACCAAATATAAGCTGATGGCGTTCTCCATCTCCGCAGCATTGGCAGGCGTGGCAGGTGTACTGTATGCACACAATCTGTCTACCCTGACCGCACTGCCCAAGAACTTTGGATATAACATGTCCATTATGATCCTGGTATTCGTGGTACTGGGTGGTATCGGTAATATCCGTGGTTCTATTATTGCGGCTGTGATCCTGACCCTGCTGCCGGAGCTGCTGCGTGGTCTGAACGATTACCGTATGCTGATCTATTCCATCGTACTGATCGTAATGATGCTGTTCAACTGGGCTCCGAAATGTATTGAGTGGAGAGAAAAAGTGGCAGCCAGATTCAAGAAGTCTGTAAAAAAGGAGGCTGAATAATCATGGCATTATTAGAGGCAAAAAATTTAGGCATTTCTTTTGGTGGACTTCGTGCTGTAGATGATTTTAATATTAAGATTGAAAAAGGTGCTCTATACGGATTGATCGGTCCCAATGGTGCTGGAAAGACTACGGTATTTAACCTGTTGACCGGTGTGTATAAACCCACAGAGGGTATTATTACCCTGGATGGCAACGATGTCACCGGCAAGAAGACCATTGAAATCAATCAGGCCGGCATCGCAAGAACTTTCCAGAATATCCGACTGTTCAAGGATCTGTCTGTGATCGACAACGTAAAAGTAGGTCTGCATAATCATATGGGTTACAGTACTGTGACCGGTATTTTACGTCTGCCGAAATATTATAAAGTAGAGAAACAGATGACAGAAGAGGCTATGGAACTTCTGAAAGTATTCGGACTGGAAGAGGAAGCGCAGACACTGGCTGACAATCTTCCTTATGGTAAACAGAGAAAGCTGGAGATTGCCAGAGCGCTGGCAACCAAACCCAAGCTGCTTCTGTTAGATGAGCCTGCTGCGGGCATGAACCCTAACGAGACATTGGAATTGATGGATACCATCCGTTTTGTCAGAGAGCATTTTGATATGACGATCCTTCTGATTGAGCATGATATGAAGCTGGTAGGTGGAATCTGTGAGGAATTAACGGTTCTGAATTTTGGCCGTGTCCTGTGTCAGGGCAAGACCAGCGACGTGCTGAACAATCCGGAAGTCATCAAGGCTTATCTGGGTGAATAGGAGGATAACAGCTATGGCAATGTTAGAAGTAAATGATATAAAAGTATATTACGGCATGATACAGGCCATAAAAGGTGTGTCCTTCCACGTAGATGAGGGCGAGGTCATTGCACTGATTGGAGCCAACGGCGCCGGTAAGACAACGATCCTGCACACCGTATCCGGACTACTGACTCCGAAGGAAGGCACCATTACCTTTGAAGGACAGGATCTGGTGAAGATTCCCGGACATAAGATCGTATCCATGGGTATGGCACATGTACCGGAGGGCAGACGTGTTTTCGCACAGCTTTCCGTATTACAGAATCTGATGATGGGGGCTTACACCAGAAAAGATAAAGAAGAGATCGCTCAGACCTTAGAGACAGTATTTGATCGTTTCCCTCGTTTAAAGGAACGTCAGAACCAGATGGCAGGAACCTTAAGTGGTGGTGAACAGCAGATGCTGGCGATGGGCAGAGCCTTAATGTCTCATCCGAAGATTATTCTGATGGATGAGCCTTCCATGGGTTTGTCCCCCATTTTTGTAAATGAGATCTTTGATATTATCCAGGAAGTAAGTAAGAGTGGTACCACGGTTCTGCTGGTAGAGCAGAATGCGAAGAAGGCATTATCCATCGCAGACAGAGCTTACGTGCTGGAAACTGGTAAGATTGTTCTGGAAGGCAAGGCAAGCGACCTTCTGAATAATGATTCCATTAAGAAAGCATATCTGGGTGAATAACCCTTTATGTAAGTCGCTGCAGGTGGAAGCAGCAGAGACAGAAAGGTATGGTGATCGGGATGAATAATGTAGTCATTACCATTGCAAGACAGTATGGAAGCGGAGGAAGAACCATCGGTGAAATGCTGGCGAAGAAGCTGAATGTTCATTACTATGACAAGGAACTGATGAAGCTGGCCAGTGACGACAGTGGTATCAATGAGGCACTGTTCGTGAATGCGGATGAAAAGGTCAAGAACACAAAGCTGTTCCATATTGCGAAAAAGGAGTATCACGGAGAGCTGATTCCTCCGGAAAGTGATGATTTTACCTCCACAGACAACCTGTTTAACTATCAGGCAAAGATCATCCGTGACCTGGCAAAGGATGAATCCTGCGTCATTATCGGTCGTTGTGCGGATTATGTCCTGAAGGATTATCCCAATGTCCTCAGCGTATTTATTCATGCGCCGAAGGAATATTGTCTGGAAGGAGCTGCGAAGAAACATAGCATGAGCCCGAAGGAACTGGAGCGTTTTGTAGCGAAGACGGATAAGCACCGTGCGGAGTATTATAAGTACCATACCGGACGGGAATGGACGGACGCTAGGAACTACGATCTGTGCCTGGACAGCTCAAAACTGGGATATGAAAGATGCGTGGATGAGATCATTTCTTATATGAAGGTACGGTTCCCGGAGGAGTAAGGTCCGGCAAATTATATAATACGTTATTTCGTTTCATGGAGCTGTAATAAAAAATTCCCCTGCAACAGGATTGTGCAGGGGAATTTTTTATTTGATCATAGGATGATATCACACTGATTATTTGTAGAAGCGGAACACGCCGAACACGGTGCCGAGGATCTGACAGTCATCGACGATGATGGGATCCATGGTGTCATTCTCCGGCTGAAGACGGATATGTCCCTTTTCCCTATAGAAGGTCTTAACTGTAGCGGAATCATCAATCAGAGCAACCACAATCTCACCGTTATGGGCAGTGCTCTGAGAATGTACAAAGACACGATCTCCATTGAAGATACCGGCATTGATCATGGACTCTCCGCGAACGTTCAGGATGAAAGATTCTCCCTTGGGTACCACGTCGGCGGGAACCGGGAAGTAATCCTGAATATTCTCCTCAGCGAGGATAGGCTGTCCGGCAGCCACATTGCCGATCACTGGGAGGCTGATCATCTCAGTACGTACCATCTGGAAGCTGTCATCACAAATCTCAATGGCACGGGGCTTGGTCGGGTCTCTGCGGATATAACCGTTTTTCTCTAAGGTCTCTAAGTGAGAATGAACAGAAGAAGTGGACTTCAGATTCACGGTCTCACAGATCTCTCTTACTGTAGGCGGATAGCCTTTTTTCAATATCTCATCTTTAATATAATCCAGGATCTCCTGCTGCTTGGCTGTAATCTTGCCATAACCCATATCATATCCTCCATACTATATATTGTTAATGTTTTTGGAATTCAATGTCTGCAGTGCAACTTTTATCTATGATATTACGTCAATATATATGAAAACAGAAAGGAAAATCTGACTTTCATAAATCATTTACAAAACAATTATAGCATAGGGAATTCTAAAAAGCAAACATATATTCCAAAAATATGTTCGATTTTCGCCTTGACATCAGAATGCATGTTCGATATAATACAAACATAAAGAACAAATGTTCCCGAACAAATTTTCTGATATGAGGTATATGGTTATGAGAGAGCAGAAGAGTGTATATAGAATGACCGACAGAGAATTAAGAGCATATAAGAGACAGCAAAAAAGAAGAAAACAGCTTCAGCGCAGAATCTGTACTATGATGGCAACGATTTGCATGATTGTGGTTTGTGCGGTAGCTTTCCATGGAATCCGTTCTATGGCCAGCAACGGTGAGAATCAGCTGAAATTCAAATATTACACACAGGTAACGGTTGCTTACGGAGAGACCTTATGGGATTTGTCCGACAGTTATATTGATTATGAAGAATATAAGGATAAGACGGAATATATCGAAGAAGTACAGAGTATCAATCATCTGGCGAAAGAGGACAGCATCCGTGCCGGACAGACCCTGATCGTGCCTTATTATTCTTATGACTTTGTGAAGTGATAAGAAAATACACCGGATCACATTGTGTTTGAATAGTAAACAAAGCTTCATAAATGACGTAAACAAGCCATTTATGGGGCTTTTTTTGTTTTCAAAAATTATCCTAATTATAGGAAGCAGGCATAAAATCTTACGAATAATTATGTATATGTAATCCGTAAGTATATTCGTTTTTTTATGAGTCAGGGTGAGTCATGGATTGTTTTCCCTTGCTCATAATAGAGCTGTCTGATAAAATGGATCTTGTCCATTGCAAGCATACTCCTTTCCTCCTTGAATGTTGTCTGCAACGACATTTCAAGGATACACAAAGACCAGTATGTCTGCAATGGATGTTTGATATTTCTCTAAATCCACAGGAACTGTGGACTTAGAGAAATACCAAACACGGATCTGCAATAATAGGGGAATTCTCTCTGCAACTTTGAGGATTGCGCTTTGCATTTTTAGGTATTTTTATTATACAAGAAACAGCGTTTCTCTAATGATTTAATGCAGAATAATTTGTCATTATCTATTTTCAATGGGATGAGCATTGACAAAGTTAAGAAGGAAGTGAAAAGAATTTATATTGCAGGATTGCACGACAAAATTATTTAGCAAAAGATTATATTGGAAAAGAGCTTAGAAAGTTATCGTTACAATATACTATAGTTGACAGGATAAAAGGGGATAAGACATGATTTACTTAATGATGATTGAGGGAGAAGAAGATAAAAGAAAGTTTGTAATCATCTATGAAAAGTACAGATGTCTGATGCTAAAAGTAGCTTATGATATATTAAAAGATAACTTTCTGGCGGAGGATGCTGTGCATGAGGCATTTATAAAAATAGCTAAAAGTATGAAAAAAATTGGTGAAATAGATACACAGGAAACAAAGCGCTACCTGATAACGGTAACAAAAAATGCAACCATTGATATATATCGGAAAAAGAAACTTCAGATTAATAGAGAAGTGTCCGTGGATGAATTGGGAGAGAACAATATTCCGCTATCTTATATGGAAACAGAAGGCGATGAGGAAATATTGGAAATTCTCAAAGACTTGCCGGTAAAATACAGAGATGTGTTTATTCTTAAATATTCAAGCGAGATGGATAATGATGAAATAGCAAAATTGCTGAACATTTCGGAAGGAACTGTAAGACAAAGACTGTCAAGGGGAAAGAGTATGATTCAGGAAGCAATTAATAAACGGGAGAGAGAGTATGGAACATATTGAAGTAACGGATGAATGGTTATATAAATATATGCCTGTGGTAGACTGCGCTATTATTAAAGCAGTGGAGAGCCAGGTGGATGATGAGTATGAATTTTCGGAACAATTTGAACAAAAAATGAAAAAGCTCATTTGGAAAGAAGCGCACCCACTTTTGGTCGTTGTGCAAAAAATAGTGAAACGTGCAGCGGCATTCTTAACTGGTATTATATGTGCAGGACTGATTTTAACCATGAGTGTGGAAGCATATAGAGAAAAATTTTTTCAAACACTAAAAACAATATATGATAATTACATGCAGTATACTTATTTCTCCCAAGAGCAAAGTACAAAATTTGAACTTACAGAACCGACATTTTTGCCGGAAGGCTACATTGAAAAGAAGAGAATAGTAAGTGATATTTTTGCCGTGATTTATTATGAAAATTTATCAGGAGAACAGATTATATGGGAGCAGAAATTAATTGGTGATAAAAGTAGCATTATTTTAGACAATGAATATGACAATGAGGAAGAACGGATCATTAATGGGCATAGAGCTAATGTGTTTTCTTATCTGGATGGTTATGCCATAGGGTATTATGAGGCAGATAATTATGTATATCTGATTACGGCAAATTATATTACACCTGATGAAATGTTTGAAATAATTGCAAGCATAGACATATAAATAAAAGGTAAAGGTGCAGAGAGGGTTTGAGAAAACTATTTCTGCATTTTTACTTAACAGAAAAATTGATAACAGAAAAATTCTCTGAAAAAATTATTTTTTTGTAACAAACGATGCAAATCGTTTCGTTATAGTAATTGAAAGGGGCAGATATGAAGAACGTATGCAAGTATGGTTGCATAAGAAAGTGGAAGGAAATCAGTATGAAAACGGATTTCAAAGAAGAATATTTAGTGGCAATCAAGAACAGAATGATTTTTTGTAGTAGTCATAAATTTGTAGATGCTACTCTCGAAGATATCTCATCTATCATTGATTCTGGAATTGATGACAGCAAGACAGAAGCGGAAGTGTATGAAGACCTTGGAACATCAAAAATGTTTGTACAAGCTTTGGCAGAGAATGGCATGTTAAACAAGTCCGGTAAGCTTTGGTCATACGTGTTTATGATAGTATGTGTTTCTGCAATGATATTCTCATTCGTAAATGTTGATATGCGAAGTGCACTGCTTGCCACGATTTTTTTCCCGGTACTGACATGGTATATGCAAGGAGGCAGGTGTCTTTACAGAATAAAAAAAGAAAAGCTGAAAAATTACAAAAGATATATTCCGCTTTTGATTACTATAGTATTAGTGGGTGATGCGGAACAGATAATTGTTCTTCTATTGGGGCATGACATGATAGCAGAGCCATCATTTTTGAAAAATACATATAACATTTCTTGGATATATATATTCGTACTGGTTATTATATTGGGGATGTTGCTTTTTAAAACGAATAGAGGATATTATTTGTCTGTAATATTGGAATATATCATATTAGGGGCAATTTATACTTCGCTTTTGTATAATGATTTCTTTGTACATTATGATGTGCCTGCATTTGGGACGTACTATAACATATGGTTATTTCCTTATGCGGTCGGATGGATTTTCGGTATAGCAGCTTTAATTTTCTTAAAAAAGATGGAGGCATTTGTATGGACTCACAAATGAAACGCATTATTTTGGAAATGTGCATGATTTATCAGTTTATAAATGAAGATTATTGCTGCTATGAGATAATAAAAAGGATGAAACACTATTTCCCGGATATTAAAGACAGCACATTTTATGCCATTTTGTGCAGAATTAACAGTGAGGGATACACTGAAATCTATTATGAGAGCGAATCAGATGAGCCGCAAAAAAAATACTACAAAATAACAAAACAGGGAAAATCATATTTCAATGATACACTTCAGGAACTGAGAGTGCTTAACAGCATTATTCGGGAATCAGTTACTATTAGAATTAGTGAAAGTGGCAATGCAATTTAGGCATTATAGTACGTGTATTCAATTTCAAAATTAGCGTTGTTAAGCAGTCATTAATTAAGTAATGAAATGAAGAGAAAGGCGTGAGTCATAAGAAATATGACTTGCGCCTTTTCGGTCTGGAAAGGAAGTGGGATAAAATGACACAAATGCCAAGTTAGTTGTCAGGCTGATCATAATGTCTGTTGCTGTGTTCCCGCAGGTGAAAGGCATTGGCGGCCTGTCGGCGACGCTGTTCTTCCAGGGCGGCGTAGTGCTTACGGGTAGTGTTCACATCCTTATGTCCCAGGACATCCGCTACCAGATAGATGTCTCCGGTCTCTTTGTAGAGCTCGGTACCGTAGGTACTGCGTAATTTATGGGGCGTGATTTTCTTTAGGGTGGTGACGCGAGATGCATATTTTTTCACCAGATTCTCTACGGAGCGGACTGCCATACGACGGTTCTGCAGGGATAAAAATAATGCGTTTTCGTGTCCCTCTGCCGGAATGATGTGTTCCCGCTGTTCCAGATAATCTAATAATGCAGTTTCTACTTCCTCCCCGAAATAGACGATTGCTTCATAACCGCCTTTTCTGCGAATTTTGATGCCACCGTTATCGAAATCAACATCGTTAATATCCAGTCCGACACACTCCGATACACGGATACCGGTTCCCAACAGAAGCGTCAGGAGAGCAACGTCACGGAGTTTTGTCTTTTTATGATATTCCAGTTCTTTTTTGGTCAGCTTGGTGCCGTCCTCTACCTGATCCAACAGGATAGCCACTTCGTTTGGTTCCAACCGGATGATCTCTTTTTCATGGCGCTTCGGTAAGGGAACCAGTGCCGCAGTATTTTTCTCAATCTGTTCGTTCTGAAAGTAGTAATTATAAAAGCTTCGAAGAGCGGCCAGCTTTCTTGCCTTTCCCCGTTCCTCGTTCGTGATATTTTTTCCATCTTTCTGGTACAGGCTCATAAAATCCAGATATTCTTCAATATCCGTCCGCTGCACCATATCCAGAACGGCAAGCGGAAATTCCGTAATCTCCAATTTATTGCAATAGCTGTTTTTTTCATGAAGGAACTCAAAAAAAAGTCGGATATCATAGGCATAAGCAAGTCTGGTTCTGGTGGAAGTATAAGGCTCAATTCCACGGAAAAAATCCTTACAGAAAGTGGGAAGGGTATCCAGAACCGCCCGGAGCTTTAAGATGTTATTCTTATTTTGTTCGTCATGGTAATTTTCTTCTTTAATGACTGCCAAAGTATTCTGACCAACCTTCCATATTTCCTCGCTGGATCGCTGTGAAAATACGATCCTTGACACCGGGATTTTCCCGATGGATCTGCTGTAATAATTCTTTGATGTATTCTCGTTTCGTATGTCCATCCGCAGGACAGGGGCTCTTGACTACCGGCACCTGATATTTGTTCACAAAACCAATGACCTCGGCTTCCCGCATATAGATCAGAGGCCTGATCACAGTTAGATCGGTCTTATCCAGATGCGTTACCGGGGAGAACGTATGCAGGCGTCCCTCGTAGAAGAGGGAAAGCAGCATGGTCTCCACCACATCATCCTCATGGTGAGCATAAGCAATCTTATTGCAGCCAGCGGCTTTGATGGTATCATTCAGAGCTCCTTTGCGCATTTTGGCGCAGAGAGAACAGGGATTGTCTTCCTTGCGGTCTTCAAATACGATCTTAGCGATCGAGGTCTCCACTACAGTGTAGGGAATCGCCCGGGAGGCACAGAGTGCCCGGATCTTGTCAAGATCCAGATTTTGAAAGCCCAGATCAACAGTTACAGCGTGAATATTGAATTTTTTCGGATAAAATTTTCTTAATTCGTTGAGTGCCAGCAGGAGCGTAAGGCTGTCCTTGCCACCGGAGATACCTATGGCAATGGTGTCACCGTCCTCGATCATATCATAATCATCTACAGCCTGCCTGACACGGCTTAGTACTTTTTGTAATGTCATGATGTTCTCCATTCGTTTCTTATTATCTATTTTATACTTGCAGGAATTCTTTTTCAACCAAAACGACAGATTTCTTCTTGTGATAAGGCCAAAACCATAGTATATTAAAAGCAGTAAGTTTCACAGAAAGGTGTGGGTGTATGAAATACGACTTAAAAAATAACAAATATTTTCGGTGGGGATTGACGGCATTTTTAACCATTGCCGCCAGCCTTTGTTTTTACTATCTGTTATTCCATGGAAGCAGCATCAAGGCAGGCTTTCATATGATCACCGGGATTCTGATGCCGGTGGTGTTTGGACTGGTGACGGCATATCTGCTGACCCCTGTTCTGAATTTTATAGAAACCAAATTGTTATTCCCATTGTGCCGGAAAATGAAGGTGAAGGAGAATAAGAAGCGTAATTCTATTGTCCGTGGTATCGGCATCCTCATTACGGCCTTTTTATTCGTGGCTTTGATCTACAGTCTGGTTGCCATGATGCTTTCCCAGATCGTTCCCAGTATTGTAAACATTGCATCTAATTTTGATACTTATATCAGTAACTTCACAAAATGGATCAACAAGATCATGGATGATAACCCGGAGCTGGGCAGTCAGATTACACTTCTGATCGATAAGTACTCTGTAGAATTGGAAAACTGGTTAAATAATACCGTATTATCCAAGACAAGTCAGCTGATCATGACGGTATCTTTGAGTGTGATCAATATTTTGAAGGGCTTGTGGGATTTTATCATTGGTTTTATCATTTCCATTTATGTACTGGCAAGCAAGGAAAAGTTTGCCGGACAGGCGAAGAAAATGGCTTATGCGTTCTTCGAACAGAACTCAGCTAACCGTCTGATCAAGAGCTTTCGTTTTACCCACAGCACCTTTATCGGATTTATCGGTGGTAAGATCGTAGATTCCTTTATTATCGGATGTCTGTGCTTTATTGGAACTACTTTATTGCAGACACCGTATGCGGCACTGGTCAGCGTGATCGTGGGTGTGACCAATATTATTCCTTTCTTCGGCCCTTACTTGGGAGCAATTCCCAGTGCGCTCCTGATCCTTGTGGTGGATCCGCTGCATCCGTTAAATTGTGTTTATTTTGTTCTGTTCATTCTGGTATTACAACAGTTTGACGGTAATTTCCTGGGACCCAAGATTCTTGGCAATTCTACAGGACTTACGGGCTTTTGGGTTATTTTTGCAATCACGGTATTTGGAGGACTATTCGGAATCCTTGGCATGATCGTTGGTGTGCCCATTTTTGCGGTAATTTATGCGGCGATCAAGGCAGTAGTCAATACATTCCTTCGGAAAAAGGATCTGCCGGTAGAGACTGCGAAGTATTCTTATCTTAAGAATATTGATGAGGAAGGGTTCCATCAGTTGGAATCTCAGCTGCAAAAGGATCATGAGATCAAAGATCAAATCGATTCCAAACAGGATAATAAAGATCAAGAAGAGAAAAACGTAGGAGAGAAGTAGGCAGATGCGATTTGTAATACAGCGGGTAAAGCATGCAGAGGTAAAGGTAGACGGAGAAACAACAGGCAGCATCGGCAAAGGATTTCTGGTGTTGATCGGCGTAGCTGAGACAGACACCAGAGAGATTGCCGACAAAATGATAAAGAAACTTTTGGGACTTCGAATTTTTGAAGATGCCCAGGGCAAAACCAACCTGGATCTGCATGCTGTAGACGGCGAATTATTGTTGGTATCGCAGTTTACCTTATATGCAGACTGTAAAAAGGGCAACCGTCCTTCCTTTGTCAAAGCAGGCAATCCGGAACTGGCCAATGAACTATACGAATACATTATCGCCAGATGCCGTGAAAACATCAACACTGTAGAAAAAGGTATCTTTGGTGCTGATATGAAAGTGTCCCTGTTAAATGACGGACCTTTCACCATATTGTTGGATTCCGAGGAAATCTGCTAAAAGCAGCCATGAAAAGTAATTAAGAGTTATTTGTGTACAGAACTATTCGTTAAACTGGACGTAGTTTAGCGAAAATGGAAGCGGAGCTGGAATGGTAGTTGTTTGATGTGCGACATTCGTTCTCCAAACCGGAGCACGTTCTATTTATCTAAAACACTATTTGCTAAATGGAAGTTTAACGAAAGCGTAGCGGTAGTTGGTGACACTAGAACCATGAAAGGAGATTGGGAGCGACTGACGGACACGGTTTAGGAAAGACAGCCTGAACGCCTGTAAGGCTGTCTTTACCCGTAGGACGGAAGGAACGACCTTTCGTAAATTGCAGCTCTTTGGTTCAGTTTCTAATATGCCCTTTCTAACCCCGTAGGGCACGTAGACCTTGCTTGCAAGGTCTACGTGCTATACCTTTAAGAAAGGAGATATTAGTATGGCACATGTAGAACATTATAAATCAGCTGATATGAAAAGGCTGTCAAACGAATGGGGACGCAACGACAGTTACGAATGCCGTGATGGAAGAATTGACCCAAAACGTACACAGAACAATTATATGCTTGAAAATTTTGATACTGGCTTTCTGGAACGAGCCAATCATAGAATAGACGAAGTTCCACATTCAAAGCGTAAAGATTTGAATGTTATATCTGATTGGGTCGTTACATGCCCACAGGAGCTTCTTAGTGACCCTAAATCTGTGCAGAAGTTCTTTGCATTGACATATTCCTTTGTACAAGCTCGTTATGGGTCTGAAAACGTGTTACAGGGTTTCGTTCATATGGACGAAAAGACACCGCACGTTCATATTCCGTTTGTTCCGGTCAAGGACGGGCGTATTAGTTCCAAAGCTCTTTTCACCCGGACAGAGCTTTCACGTTTTCACAAAGACCTTGACCGGATGTGCGAGCAAGAATTTGGCATGAGGGGACTTATTCTAAACGGACGTACGAAAGGCAATTATACCGTGAAAGAACTGAAAGAACGTGATAGGGAGCGTGCTGAAGCAGATAAACGTAATGAAATCAATAAGCATAATAAAGAGTTTCTTGATAAGCGGAAAGCTGAGCTTGACGCTCGTGAGGAAGCTCTTAAAGCCTCTGAGAGGCATTTAGAGGCTCAAAGAAGCGATTTTGAAGCTGAAAAGGCAGAATTTAACCTTGAAGCTGAAAAACGCCTTAAATCGCTTTCTGATGCGTCTGAACGCTTATCTGAGCGTGAAGATGCTCTCCAAAGACATGAGCGTGAGTTAGTTCAAAGAGAGAATAATCTACAGTCCATGGAACTGAACCTTAACTCCGTAGTGTCTGAGCGTGTCGATAGGGCTATACAGCGTAGACAGCAGGCTGACGCTGTGACAGAACGCTCTATGCACCGTCCTATGCCTAAACAGTTGCAGGACGGCTTTTCCCTTTGAAAGGGTATTTTGCATTGCTGACTGTAGAATGATAGGGATTGAGGGTGAAACCCGAAATCCCTATTTTTATTCTTTCTTGCGCTGAGGACGTAGTCCGAAGCCGCCAGTCTTTATAAAAGTGTAATACAAATCCATTTTATCTGTATTATTCATTACACTTTATATGCATAAAAGTATTGACACAAAGTGTAAGAGATGTTACAGTTTAGTTGTGTGAAGTGGAATTGTATTCCACTAAAGAGGAATTGTATTCCACTTAAATCGTAATACAATTCCACAACAGAAACGGAAAAACCCGCATAGATTCTGGTTTTTTTCTAAATCCTCACATATTATATATTTTTATATTTATTTCTATTTATCTCTCTGAAAGCATTAACTATGAACTGTATTACATTTTAAATTTTGAAAGGAGTAACAATTTATGGGAAAAGTTATATCTAATACGGTAGTCGAATCAGTAACTCAAAGTGACGGTTCTGTACTAAAAACAACAAGAGAAACCACTGCAGAAATCATACCTAGCGACCAGGGTAAATACATAAAATTGTACACAAATGTATGGTGTGAATTTAATGATATACCAATAGGCTGGCGTCCTTTATTCTTGGAATTAGCCTGTAATATGCAGTATCCAGCGTTTCCTGATACTGCAAAAGTCGAAGATTTACAGTTGGTCAATACCATAGGTATATTTGGTGATAAAATCTGTAACCATTTAGGTATTAAGCGTAATAATATGCAGAAAGGTTTAAAAGCTTTATGCGATTGTAATGCAATTAAGCGTATAGACCGTGGTGTCTATCAAATCAATCCGTCTTATGCAGTGATTGGTGCATATAATTCTAAGGGTGCTAAAACAGTGCTTAACAATCTAAAAGCATCATTTGATTTTTTGAATGGAACAAGCGAAATAACTGTAGGTTACGATGAAGAAACAGACGATTGCGAGGATTAGATACTAAGGGCATGAAAAAACGAACCAACTATTCGTTAAACTTGTGTTTTGCGCATAGTTGGTTCGGTGTCTGCTATCGTAGTATGGGCTGATTTGTTCCTTAACAGACCGGAATGTGTTGGCTCTGCATGGGCGGTACACATTCCGGTTGAAAAATGTGCTTGGTGAAGTAGTTATCTATTCGCATAATCAATCAAAATCTTTTTGCAACTATTGCAACGATAAGCTTCACAATGAGGGATTCCTTCTGAACCTTTACTCAATTCCAGATCGTCCGATTTTTTAATGCGAAAAACTTTTGTCAGATTATCAACTACAAAAGTAATGTCTCGTGAGCTCATTAGGTATCCTCTTATCATTTCTTCACCACAATATGGACATTTCATTCTGCTTTACCTCCTATAAATATCGATTTTCGTTCTCTGTGACTTCCCAATAAACGGGAATTTCTCACTTCCTTGCTTGATGCCATATTTCCTCCTCAAAGCCTAATTTAACTTTGCATCAACTTAATTGCCTCATCAACAGATACACATGTAGCAAATCTCTTTGGCCACATCATATCATTGTAATATTTATAGGTTTCTTCTCCAGACATATAGTCGTTATCAAACGTTGAATTTGCCCCTTGTGGAACAATTACTTTATATCCTCTTTCAAAAGCAGATTTCACAGTTGCATCTATACAGAAATTTGTCTGTAACCCAACTATCATTAATGTATTTTCATCTTTAACATAATCTGTAAAATCTTTATTTCCGAAACAACTATTGATATTTTTTGTAAATATCTTTTCACCTTCCCTTGGATGCACCTGTTCTGCAATCTCGAATTCTTCATCGCCGATTGAAAATCCCGTTCCTGGTCCATCATCATGCTGAAAATAGATAACCTCTATTTGATTATCTCTAGCTGCTTGAATAATTCTTGAAGTATTATCAATAAATTCATCAAAATTAAAAAGTCTGCTATCTGTTATTCCTTTTTGTATATCTATCACAAGTAGTTTCAATCGTTTCTCCTTTACACATAAAAATTCCGATTTTCTCAATTCTCCAAACTTGAATTTTCAAATTAGTCTCTGCAAATAACCTTTGAACCTTCACCGTCAATTACAATTCCCTGACGGTTGTTAATTGGGCATAGATTCAAATCCGAAAACT
>ENA-ORNF01000927-ORNF01000927.1-human-gut-metagenome-genome-assembly--contig:-NODE-927-length-27875-cov-5.353738_pt1 | contig 27875 bp, 32 predicted proteins | sample MGYA00242110_ERZ509012 | MGnify/ENA primary metagenome ERZ509012 (study PRJEB26280, sample SAMEA2338714) | human gut metagenome | biome: human gut; feature: human-associated habitat; material: faeces...
ATCTGGAATTCGACCGCGAGGCAAAAGCAAACGCGAGCATCACCGACCAGAGCTACAAACGCGATGTCTTTTCGTTCCTGTTTCATCAGCAGGTCACGAGAACACTGCCGTTTCAGGCGAAAAAACGAGGATTCTACGAGATCACCGGTGCGCATGCCGTAGCGTACGATCTCTTTTTCCGGGAGGGTCTTTACAGCGATTACCCGCAGCAGACACAGATGTACGTTTACCCGCGCCAGGTCGATACTGCACGGATTCAGATGATCTGCCGTGCCGTGTCGGGCATGGTTCTGTCACGGAATCGCCTGTACGAGGACCCGTTTGAATTTTCCGGTATCCGCGATTACCGGAAAGAAGACCCGATGAACCGCATCAACTGGAAATCGTCGGCACGGATGGGAGATCTGATGGTCAACCAGTTTGACGCGACGACGAGCGTGGAAGTTACGGTGCTTCTCGATATCGAGGACGCCAACATTCTGCGCGAGGAAGCGCAGGTCGAGGAGAGCATCCGCATCACGTCTTCGCTTGCGGCGCGGATGGTGAAAAACAAGATGAATCTGTGGGTGAAGAGCAATGCGAAAGATGAGGAGACCGGCGAGGAGCTGCGTGCCCATCTGGCAGCGGGCGCCGGAAAAACAGCGGAGCTGAACCGGAAACTGGCATGCGTGCAGCTTGGGGGCAATCTCACAGGCAGCGCGGAGTTTCTGCACAAAGAGGCGGAAAAAGAGCTCACCGGCCACACCTACGTTGTCGTATCCAAAAACAGAACCGATGAGGTCCGTGAGGCGCTTCATCTGCTCTCCGGTGCGCAGAACCAGGTGCTGTGGGTGATTCCGTATCTGCCGGGCGAAGAAGTTCCGTCGGAGCAGAACCGTGCGTACACCGCAATCGGCTGGGAGGTGAAACCATGGAAATAAAAAAGACACCGGTACAGATCCCGCTGACCTGGCTTCATGTCTGGCTTTTATTCGCCGGCATCTATGGCTTTGCCGCCGGTTTTCTGGAGCTGACGGGAAGGGAGGCGCTGTATTTCTGCGCCATATCCTTATTGCTGCTGATTCCGGCCGCCGCAAGCTGGATTCTGATCCGGAAAACGAAAGCACTCTGGCAGTTTCTGCTTGGCGGAATTGCGGTCTGCGCGGTGACGTATCTGGCAGCGAAATTTTTCTGTTCCCTGTTCAGTGTGCAGGCGGCAGCGGTAATTGAAGCGGCTGCGGCGGCAAACGATGGAAAAAACAAGTTTGAGAACGGTATTTCTCCTGCATTTCTGGAGAGCCTTTCCGGCGTGATGACGGGTCTTATGGCCGCTGTGATTTTCCTGATCCGCGGCTATGTCAGAATCCGCAAAGGTCAGTTAAAGAAAGCAGCGCAGGAACTGCCGGCCGGCTCAATGCCGCTGGCGGATATGGAAGCGTGGGAGATCCCGACGCTCCTCGATGAGCCAAAGCCCCTTCATTTTCTCTGGTTTATGATACAGTATGTGATCGGTGTGCTGATGAAAATGCCGTTCTACTGGCATCTGATCTACTGGTTTTTCTTTGCAGATGTATTCCTGTGCTTCTTCTGCCAGTACCTCGACGGCATGCACGGGTTCATCCGTGACCATCAGAAAATCGCCAATCTCCCGGTGGAGACGATGCAGCGGACGGGAAAACTGATCCTGAAAATTGCAGTACTCCTTCTGGTACTGTTCGTGCTCCCATCGGCGCTCTACGGAAAGGATCCGATTGCGGAGGCGATCGCAGGTTATGAGCCGAAAGAGCTGGAAAGCGATCTTACGATCGAAACACCGGAGGCCGAGACGCCGCAGGGCATGGAGCAGGCCGATCTGTCCGATATGCTGGGGGACAAAGAGTACAAACCGATGCCGCAGTGGATCCAGAATCTTTTTACGGCGGTCATGTATCTTGTGATGGTTGCCGTCGGAATCGCGGTTCTGCGGGCGATTTACCAGAGCGTAAAAAATGCGGGAAAAGCCTTCTCAGGGGATGAAAAGGACGAAGTTCTCTTCCTGCATCAGGGAAACGACGAACGGGAAAATCTGCCGTGGCGGCGGGAAAAGAAAGAGGGCTATCTCTCCCCGAATATGCGTATCCGCAGGCAGTATAAAAAAACGATCAAAAAAGCCGGAAAATACCAGCCGACCGGAGCCGAAACCCCGGCGGAGCTGGAAGAGAGAAACGAGCTTTCCGGCGACAGCATGAGACGGCTGCACGACGGCTATGAAAAAGCCCGTTACAGCCGCGAGGGCTGCACAAAAGAAGAGGCGGAAGCGCTGCGGAACTGATTTAAAACCAGTTCCCGGCAGCGGTCCACAGCCAATAGAGAAAGCCGAGCAGCCAGCTTGCAAAGACACCGTACAGAATGACAGGTCCGGCGATGGTGAAAATTTTCGCACCGATGCCGAAGACCTGTCCTTCTTTTTTATATTCACTGTTTCTTTTATTCTCTTGTTCTTTTAAATCAACTGTTTTTTTACTTGCTAAATTTATTACTTCTTCTTTTAAATCTGTTCTTACTTTTATACTTCCATCTGCTTTATATTGAAAAATTATATCTTCATTTTCAAATCCTTTTGGAACTTTATCTCCTGACATAATTAAATGTTCAATTTTTCCATTTTCAAATTTATCAATACTATAAGTTGGATTATCTGTAGGTCCATTTGCAATAAATTGTTTTCTATATAAAGTACCTTCTTTCTCTGCTAATTCTAAAATACTATTATCTATTGCATCACTTAATTCATCACGATATTTAATATCTGCACTCCATCTAGATATTCCAATATTAGCTGCTACATTATCTTCCATAAAATTCTGATAATCCCAATACTTACTATATTTGTTTTCTTTATTTGTATCTATAACATTTTTATTTCCATTGTTTTCAAAATATTCTTTTAATTCACTGATAAATTTATTCACAAAATCGAATAAAGTAGTTTCTTCAGGCAAATCTTTACCTAAATTTTTTATGTCAAAATCATTTAATAAGTTCATATCTATAATAGACCTCTTTCTATAAAATATTGTTTGGAAAATTTTAGAATCATTATATTGATAAAAATTAAGAATAAAAATTAATTGATTAAAATTTATATTCTTATACTAGCATAATTTTCTTTAACTTACAATACTTTTATAAAACTTTTCATTATATTTTCTTTAAACAATTTTATTCTACTAATTTACTCTCTCCTGTAGCATAATCTATAATTACACCAGGCTGTACATTATAAATATAAAAGCATATGCCTTTCCCCTTATCTTCTACAGATTTTGCTTCTATAGTTATCCCACTTGCAACTTTATTTTCCCCTTCATATATTGGCGTTACTCTATATAAAACATGCTTATCAGGATTATCATTTAAATATTTTCTTACTTTATTTTCAAATGGTGTCATTCCACTAATATTAAAATATCTTGTTCCTGTTATAATATTTTTTTCATTTACATTTTCTGCTGATAAACTAAATGCAATTAAATGACATTTATTATATAAATTGTCTAAATTTATTTTTGGGTATTCTGTATCTTGCCATCCAGTTGGTATTATTTTATCAAGTGCCTTTCTGCTTTCACTTTCCTTTGGCATTGTTTCTTCTTTATTTAAGTTTGCAAATGCAACTCCACATCTTCCATACTCATCTAAATCACTATAAATTTCAAATGAATCGGTTGTGAAATATTTCTCATCAAAATTTGGTATATTATTATTTATTGTTACATATGGCTCTGTTGAATATTCTGGAATAGTATCTAATGTATATGATGAAATTGTTGGTTGAGTGTTTATATTATTTTCATTATATTTATTGTTTGTATATACATAAATCCCTATAGCAATAATTAACACAAAAAATATTACAGCTAAAACTTGCTTAATTTTAATATTTTTATTTGAATTATTTTTAAGTTTTTCGTTCATAGACTACTTCCCCTTTATTTATTTTGCATTAATTCGTAATCTTTAAATATATTAAAAATCTTTTATAAAATTTGATTATTTACTTTTATTTTATCAACTTTTTATTAATAATCTCTTTCTAATATTTTTATTGATCTTTCTGTTGGCTCTAAACCATATTCATAGCTATCTCTAAAAATTCTAGGTAACTTTTTTAATCTAAAATTCAAATCATCTAAATCACACTTTTCTAAGTTTAATTCTTCTTTACCTAGCCAATTAGAATACATTTCATAATCTTCCCCTTTTTTTATTTTAAATGCTTCTCTAATGTCTTCTAATCCCATTGTTCCACCACAGTCTTCAATTATTCCAAATCCTTCTCCTTCAATTACTCTTGGTAAATCTTTTCCATTTATATTATTATCTTGGAATATTTTTTCTAATACAATATTAAATCTCCAATTATCGCCAAAATCATATTGAAATTCCATTCTTTCATTTTCTTCATCTAATATATGTTTTAGTTTAATATCCTTTGCATCTTTTAATTCTCTATATCTTTTATCTAGTCTAGGAATAATATTATCATCTTCAAATATACAACCATATTGTCCAACTTTAAAGAATTCATCATTATCATAATGTTTCATATATTTATTATAATGTTCTAGATGATTTAAAATAAAATTATTTAACTCATCTACTTCAAATAAATACAAATGACTTCCTTGCATCTCAAATAATGCCATTAATATATAAGCTAATTTTGCAACAGTTATATCATTCATTACTTGAAATCTTCTCCATATTTTTGGTTCATAATCTTGTAATTCTGCATATATTTGATATATTGGTTTACTTGCCATAACACTTCCTCCATAATTTTTTTAATTATCTGTACTTATATATTGTTGCCTACTACTTGTAGGTTTACTTGGTATTGTTCTTTTTAATTTTTTATTTTCTAAAAGCATATTTATATATTTTTCTCTAAATCCTCTTACATTTTTATACCCAAAGAAATTTGCAATTTCTTTTAAACTCTTTGGCTCTTTGCAAAAATTAATTATATCTTCTTGTATTGTTTCATTTTTATTAACTTGTGCATTAACTTGTGCATTAATATTTTTTTGATTATTATTTATTATTTTATTATTTAATGTTTCAGGATATAATTCTGGATATTCTCCATTATAAAATGTAACAACAAAATCTTCTCTTTCATTAACAAATATAGGTTCTGGCAATTTAGCTTCTTTCATTTTATCTTCCATAGTCGAAATTCCGGTATGTCTATTTTCAATTATACCACCTAATATTTCTAATAATTTTACAATAGTTTCATTTCTTACTTCCATTGCTTTTCTTGTTTTTAATAATTCTAAAGTATTTGATCCATACAAATTCCCAACATTTCTAAATTCAATTCTATCCTTATATATAGTAACCATACTATATACGCCTGTTTTTAAATCACTATAATCTCTATGAATAATCATATTAGCTATAGCTTCTCTTAGTGCATCCATCGGATATTGTGTTATATCTGTTCTAAGTCCTGTTTTATCACTGATAATAACCTTAACCTTCATATTCCTACTTATAAAACTTATTGTTTCTTGATACATTTCAGCTATATTGCCTTCAATTCTTTTACACTTATATATTTCATATTCAGTCATATGATCATCTCTATCACCAATTCTTGTATACGCTCCATTATGCAATCCTTTTGGTTTATAATAACATGGCTTATTTCTTTGATTTAATGCATCAACTCTAACAGCAACAACATTTTTATCTTCTATATTTATTATATTTATTTCTGGTCTTATAACTGGTTCAAATTCCGTACTACCAAATTAGTTATATTTTTTTGTAAATCATTTGCATCATAAATTCCAACTACCTCAAAAGTAGTTTTATTCTTATGCTTTTTTTCTTCAACACCAAATAATATAACTCCTCCAATTGTATTTGAAAAACTAGAAATAGTATCATAATATTTATCTGGTTTTCCAGCATTTGCTGTTTTTGTTTCAATACAAATGGTTTCTGTTTGCTTTTCATTTAATTCTTGAATCATCCCTAAAACATCTTCTTTATTCATCCTAGAAATCTCATCTATCTGTTTTTTTAGTAATTTTATCATATTTATCTTATTTATTCTACATTGATTATAAATTTTTTTAAATATTATATATCTTTTACATTGATATATTTTTATTTTATATTATTTACAAAACTAATATAAAAACATACATATTAATATTTATTAAAAAAATTAATTTTATAATTTCAATTCATCATCTTCCAATACCTCGTGAGAATTTTGATAAGAACTTGAATCTTTATAATCAAATATTATCTTATTATCATTCTCAGCTAAATTATAAGCAAGACTTCCCGCGAATGCTTGTACAATTTGTTCTTCAGTATTAGGATTTATAAACGTAATCTTCAAACCCTTTTTCAAACTCTGGATCTATCTTTTTCTACTTCTTTGTAATCTAACAACATTTTAAATTCTTTTCTTTCTGTTAGTAACTTCAATGCAATATTTATAGCCACAAGATCCTGATATTCATACCCATAATTAAAATTACTCATATTTACATATCCTTCCTTGATTATACACATTTCTTCTTCGATATTTAAACTGTCTCTACTCTTATATTTCTTTTGATAATATCATAAATCTTAACAATTTACAATTTTTAAGATTGCTTCGCTTTTTACGAACAAATGTGTTGATTTTTAATTTAAAATATGATAAAATACTTAAAATATATTTTATTATGCAAGGAGGTTTTAATTTGGATATATATGCACAAAACATTTATGAGATAATTCAAAATGGTATAAAAAAACATATCTTAATCATCTATAACATTTCAGCAAACCATTATGTTGGCTTAACAATCCATGCAACAGAATCTAAAGAACTAACATATGTAAAATCTATAAATAGATTTGTTGATATTAATGATTTGCAAGAATATAACAAAAAGAATATTAAACGGGTTGGTGTATATTAAAGGAAAGTTTTTAAAAGTAACAAATAAGGACTTCTTTGATATACTAAAACTATTAAAAGAATCTTTAATGCAAAAATTAGGTAAACAAATAGACTTCAAAAATATTGAAAAAATCAAATATCTAAAATGGTGTTACGATAAAATATTATTAGATTCTTATGCTAATAATATTTCTAATTTAAAACCATGTTCCATTTGTTGGGTTGATTTTGGACAGAATATAGGTTCCGAATTAAGAAAATTAAGACCAGCTATCTTATGGCGTTCATCTTCTGATAAAAAAATGTGGACTGTTATTCCATTAAGTAGTAAATGTTACAATGATAAATATTACTTTCATTGCGATATAACATCTATACCTTGTAGTACTGCAAAATTAGAATCAATGAGTAATTTTAGTTATAAAAGAATTAGAGAGCCCTTCTTTTATAATAAAAAAATTGCCCATCTTTCTAAAGATGAATATAATAACATTTTATTGGTGCTAAAAAAATATTATACTTTTGACAATTAAAACTCCGTAAAATCTTGACTCTTGTCAAAAAATGCTTTATAATATAATTACATTTAATTGTTGCACATCGTAAGATGTGGAAGTTCTTTTTCAAAGGCTAGGTCTAACCTAGTCTTTGCTTTTTGTAATAATTTATATTTTTTTGCATATAATATTACTACATTTAATGTTGCACATTAGAATGTGGCTCGTTCGTTTATAAACGCTGAGAATCCCTCTGACACAGAGGGATTTTCTTTTTTATTGTCGGAAACCTTCGTAAATTATTAAACATTTACGAAGGTTTCCGACATGTATTTTGTTTTACCTTATAAAATGTCCGATTTATTCAGACATTTTAATAAAACCTATTGAAAAACTAGTTTATAAATTTGTATTTTTTTAAATCTTTTTATTGTAGAGCCTTATATTTTAACTGAATATACGAATCTTCTAGTTTATTACATTCTAGTAATTGTAACGGCAATAATTTATTTAATTCATTTTCATCAGCTATTGCTTCCCCATCTACCAATGTAGCAACATCTTTTCCACCAACGATTATTGGAGCTATAACAATATTTACAAAATCAATTAACTTATTTCTAACAAACATTCCATTTAACGTTCCACCTGATTGAATTGTCAATCTCTCTGCATTATATTTGCTATATAAATCTTCTAATAACTTTTCCAAATCTAAAGTATCATAATATAAGATTTCCAAGTTGTCATATTTATCTTGCAAACTATATGCAATATGATTTTTATTTGTAGTAACTAATAATAGTTTTCCTACCCAATGACATAAATAATCTATTCCATTTTCGTTTAAATGTGGTTTATTATCTATTATTACAAATGTTACTGCATCAATCTTTTCGTGATATTCTTTTTTCTCATTAACTCCTATTTTAGCCATTACTCTACCTGTGTTTAGAGAAAATATATCCGTTTCTTGTTCTATTTCATAATATTGGTGCAAGCCTTCCTTAACTCCATCTATTCTGCAAAAATCCTTATCAGCGTCTAAATTATCGCTACTTCCACTACTTATTTTACCATCTAATGATTCTAACATAAATAAAGTTGTTATCGGTCTATTCATATAAAATCACTTTCCTTTCTCAAATATCTTATATTTATTATAAAACATTTAAAAAGCTATTTCTTGACTTTTCTTGCACATTTTTTATATCTATTCTTTTGATATAGGTATCCATATTTCAGTGTTCTTATCATCGTATAATTCAAAATCGATATCCATACTTTGCTTATAACTAGATGTTATAAAAAATTCCTTATATATTCTTGACCATAATTCATTTATGTTCTTTTCATCTTGTCCTTTGCATTTAAAAACTACCCATGTACTTTTAGGAATTTCAATTTTTTCTATTTCAATATTAGTTTCTATATCTTCTGTTTGTTCTATTCCAATTCCATATTTATATTCAAAATCACTTTGTGTTCCTATACAAATTCCCAATAAATCTTTTTTATAGTTATTTGATATTTTTTCTAAAGTTCCACTTTCTTTTAGTTCTTTCCAATATTTAGGAATTTCATCTTTATTTTCAATATTGAATTTTCTTAAAAATGCTAATACTTTAATAGTATCTTTACTTTCAATTCGATAATTTAAAATATTATTCGTATTAACTTCAAATTCTAAATTGGCTCTACTGAAATTTTTAAATTCATTTCCATCTGTTTTAGCCATTTTAGGTACAATGCCATGAAAATTTTTAAAAGCTCTTGAAAATGCTTCGTGGCTTTCAAATCCATATTTTAATGCTATATCCAATATATTTTCGTTGTTTTTTGAAATTTCTTGTGCTGCTACTGTTAATCTTCTATTTCTAATATAAGTTGTTGGAGATACACCAATAACAGCACTAAAAATCCTATGAAAATAATAAGCTGACATTCCAACTTCTTTTGCCACTATATCAAAATTGATATCTTTATCTAAATTAACCTCAATATAATCTATTGCCTTTTGAATTTCATTTATATAATTCATAAATTACTCCTTATGTATTCTATTTTTATAATCCAAACAATGAAATTTGTTCATCATTTGTGCTATCCTTTTTATATGCTCTCATAATATCTTTCATTTTATATAATATCCCATACCTATCACATTCATCTGTGAACACTTTATATAACTGCTTATAATTAGGAGTTAAACAATTATACTTATCTCCATAAGTTTTAATGTATTTTTCTTTTAATCCTGGAAATTTTTCATCTAATTTATCAAAATAATAAGCTCTTTGGTTTTCTCTTAATGTCATTCCCATATAAGTATGAATAAATTTAGCACCGCTTCTGCTAGCGAGTTCTACTAATTTTTTTATATCTTCTTCTTTGTCTGTAATAAAAGGCAAAACTGGATTCATCATAATTCCAGTAAAGATACCATTGTCATTCAATATCTTTATTGCCTCTAATCTTTTAGAAGATACACATACATTCGGTTCAATTCTTTTCGATAAGTTGTCATCTGGGGTAGTTATAGTAAATTTAATAATAACATTATTCTTTGAGTTTATTTCCTTTAGCAAATCTATATCTCTTAATATCAAATCACTTTTTGTATCAATAGAAACACCAAAACCATATTTTGATATCAGCTGCAGTGCTCCTCTTGTTTGCTGATATTTTATTTCCATTGGATTATATGTATCAGACATAGCACCAATACCAACAACACCTTTTAATCGTTTTTTACTCAATTCATTTTCCAATATATGTAGCATATTTTCTTTGCCTTTTATTATGTCAAAATTATCTATATGATAGCAATCACTTCTACTATCACAATAAATACACCCATGTGAACAACCTCTATATAAATTCATATTATAATCTACACCATACCATTCACTACCATCTTTTGCTTTTGTTAGTATAGTTTTAGCTTTTATAAATTCCATTGTTCTCTCCTATTATAAAGAATTACTACAAATTTCAATTGTATTTCCTTCTGGATCAAAGATATTAAAATAATACTATGGTTCTGTTATATTTACATACATTATTTCTGACATTTTACAAATGTTCAATTCTTTAATTCTTTTATATTCTTCTTTTAAGTTTTCTGCATAAAAATTCAAAGTTATAATATTGTTTTTCTTTTCTCCTCTATCAATATTAAATTTCTTTATATATTCACTATTAAAATTATCAATTATATTTCCACTTTTTATTTTTTCTTCGTCATATAATTTATTATATATAGATAATTTGTTTCCAAAATCAAATTCTGTCCATCTATTTTTGGTAAATATATTCCCTTTTTTCTCAAATACTTTTTCATAAAAATCAACTACTTCATCAAATTTATCTGTTTCGATATATGTACTATATAATTCCATATTTTCACCTTCAATTTATAATTTATTTTATTTGCATTATACCATACATTTTTTTATTTGCAACCTCCAAACCATCGTTTCCACTGGTCTGAAGCAACCTTGTGTATAAAAATAAAGCACCTAAAATTTAGGCACTTTACATAGGATTCTCTTTAACTTTTCCATTAAATTTTTATAATTTCATATGTTCATTAACATTTGGCCATATAATATGGTGTACTGAGTGTAGATATATAATCTTTGTATCTCTCTCAGCCCAGCACTTTAAATCATTTTTCAAAATAATCTTATATGTTTCCGTACTCCATATCTAAAACCACCTTAACATGAATTTCAGAATTTTGTACTTTTTCTAGTCCAAATCGACCTCTTTTATGAAACGTTATTGAATCTTGAAAACTAGTAAATTCAACTATTACAGGTTGTCTTTCAAAGTCATCACCGCGCAACACTCCACATGGCTCGTAAACGGAAACATATCCACCGGCTGTATCTCTCCAATCTCATACTTTTCACTCAACCCACACATATCTCTAACCATTGTAGCAGGATTGCAACTAATATACACAATCTTCTTAGCCTCAACTGCAAGCAAAGTCTCTACCGTATTAATATCCAATCCCTTTCTAGGAGGATCAACAATAACCACATCAGGGTAATCCTGCTTTTCTTTCATGATTTTATCAAATATTTTTTCAACATCTCCTGCAAAAAACTCTGCATTTTCTATACCATTTAACTTAGCATTCTCCCTTGCATCTTCAATTGCTTGTTCCACTATTTCAATTCCATAAACTTTTTTTACAAACTTAGAAGCTGTTAACCCTATTGTTCCAATTCCACAATATAAATCATATAAAACATCATTTTTACTCAAATTTGCCTTTTCAATTGCTACGTAATACAATGCTTCTGCTTGAACTGGGTTTACTTGATAAAATGATAATGGTGATATTTTAAAAGTATATTCTCCTAAAATGTCATAAATATATCCATCACCATACAAAGTTATATTTTCTGTACCTAAAATAACATTAGTGTTTTTCATATTAATATTTTTTACAACTGTTTTTACTTCCGGAAACTCTTTTATAATACTTTTCGCCAGATGCTTTTCTTGTTCAAAACTTTTTCCATTTATAACCAAAACACACATAATTTCATGTGTTCTAACTCCAACCTTTATTACAATATGCCTAACCAAACCTTTTCCTGTTTTTTCATTATACACACTTATATTATTTTGTTTTATATATCCTAAAATAAAATTTGCAATTTGCTCTGAATAATAATTTTGAATTAAACAATTTCTCATAGGGATTATTTCATGTGTTCTTTCAGCAAAAACTCCCATAACTGGTTTATCTTCTTTATCAAGCCCTACTGGAAATTGCGCTTTATTTCTATAATTGTAAGGATTCCCCATACCTAGTGTTGGAAGCACTTTTATTTTATTCTTCTGATTGATATTTGCCAAATTTCTATTTACTAAATTTTCAACTACTCTTTGTTTCATATTTAGTGTTTCTTCATATTCAATATGTCTTAAGTTACATCCTCCACATCTTTTATATGTTCCACAATCCGGTTCAACTCTATATTTTGATTTTTCTATTATATTTATTATTTTTCCAAAAGCATGTGATAATGTTACTTTTAATATTAATATTTCACATTTTTCACCTTTGATTGCACCTTGTATAAAAATTGTGTAGCCATCTATTTTAGCAATTCCTTCTCCTTCATAACCGTTATCTATTATATCTACTATGTATTTTTCATTTTTCTTTACTGGAATATCCACTAAAAAATCTCCTTTCTTTTATTATGATACAATACCATCCTTTTTCATTTTTTGAATAATTTTTGAATACACAACATTTCTAACCCAAACTTCTGAGCTTTCATTTAAAATTTCATCTATGGGAACCCATTTTACTCCACTATTTTCATCTTCTTTTATTCTTATTTCCTCTGTTTCATCTGCTTCTAATAAATATGTTACATTTAAATGAGCATGTGAGCCAACATATTTTCCTCTTTTTATATGACCATTTACATTAATTATCTCTAAAGAATAAATATCATCTAAAATTGGTTTAACATCTTTTATTCCAGTTTCTTCTTTTGCTTCTTTCATTGCAACATATAAAAGATTGCTATCACCATCACTATGGCCTCCAACCCATCCCCATGAATTATATATTTTATGGTATATCATTAATATTTTTGTTCTTTCTTTATTTAAGACAAATGCAGAACTTGTAAAATGCCCTATCTCATTTTGTCTAGTTAATACATCATCAAATATGTTGAAATAATTTAACATTATATTTTTCTCAACTTCTTCTTGCTCGTTATATGGATTATATTTTTGTATATTATTTTTTAATTCTTCTGCATCTATTTTAATTTTTATTCCTAACACACTATATTCTTTTTCTTGTTTTGGAGAATATATTGAATACATTGATTCTACTTTTCTTTCGATTTCTCCTTTATCTGAATTTTTTGTGTTTAATTTTTCAAACAACTCTTTAAATGTGTTTTCATGATATAAATCTAATACTTCAACTACTAATTTTTCTTGTAAATCTGGTAATTTTGAAAATTCTATTTTGTCTCCTACATTAATTTGTTTTCTTTTTTCATCATATAGTCTGAACTCTACTGTTTTTGTTCCATTTTTTATTCTTTCAAATGGACTTTCTTTTAATTTCATTTTGTGTAACATTTTTTATTTCTCCTATTTATCTCTAATTTTTGGATTTTTTAAAATTATTTTAATTTTGTTTTTCATCTCTCATCTGATATATGTGTTAGATGTATAATAACATATTTTGGTTATATCTGCAAATTGATATAAGATTTTTATTTTTAAATTTTATTTTCTAACCTCTTGACAATTTAATAGTGTTTATGGTAATATTATTTTTGTAATGTAAAGTTTTACTTTATTTTACTATTAAATATGCGGATGTGGCGGAACTGGCAGACGCGCTGGTCTTAGGAACCAGTGTCAACGACGTGGGGGTTCAAGTCCCTTCATCCGCACCAAAGACGTTTCTGTTCGAACCAACAGATAGATTAAAAATCATTCAAGTAAGTTGGATGATTTTTTTCTTTCCCCAAAAACATCATCCAATATCCTAAAAAGAAAGGATGGTGCTTGAAATGAAGATAATTAAAGAAGAACTACGATTTGAGGAAAACTTAAAGAAAAGACTAGAGGTTATATGTGAGTTCTCAAAGGTTACTCCTACTTTTGTTAATGGTAGTATAAGAAAAATTGAGAAAACTAATATTTCTTATATAGAACCACATAGAGTAATTGTAAAAGACACAACATTTCTGGTCTTTAACTATTCTAATGATGTTTATATATCCAATCTGGCAAAAAAGATAAAATTATCAGAATTAGAAAGTTATATAAACAGCATAAAATAGCCCAAAAGTTGACATTTCTGAAAATCGTGATATAATACTGACAGTAAACTATTATGTTTACTTGTTAGGAGTTGATTATATGTTTTGGTTGTTTTCCAACAAAATATGTATTGAAATAAAAAAATTTAAGAGATGTCAAGGATAACTTGTGTGTTTTCTTTGATGTCTCTTTTTTGTTAGGAGGTTTATGAATTGGTTGAAGAAAAGAAAAAATGTGGATTGTATATGAGGGTTTCTACTGAAGACCAAGCTCGTGAGGGATTTAGTCTTCCAGAGCAAAAAGAAAGATTAGAAGCTTATTGTAAATTTAAGGGTTATGAAATTATAGATTACTATGAAGATGCAGGTGTAAGTGCAAAAACTGGTAATTATAGAGCAGAGTTTGAAAGATTAAAAGAAGATATCAAATCTAAAAGGATAAATACTATTATTTCTCTAAAACTAGATAGATTTACAAGAAGTATTTATGATTGGGAGGAACTTATAACCTTTTTAGATGAAAATGATGCCTATATCGATTGTGTAAATGATGATATTAATACAACTACTGCAAATGGAAAGATGATTTCAAGACTTTTAGTAAGTGTAAGTCAAAATGAAATTGAAAGAACTAGTGAAAGAACAAAAATAGGCTTAGCTGGTGCAATAAAACAAGGTCATATCCCTCATATTGCTCCATTAGGTTACAAACATGAAAATAAAACTCTTGTAATAGATTATTCTACCAAAGACGTTGTTGTTAGAATATTTGAGTTATATTATAATGGCTATTCTTATCAAAAAATAAGTACGTTGTTTAATGAAGAAAAAGTTTTAGGTAAAGATAACTGGAGAGATTCAACAATACAGAATATTCTTCAAAATGAAATTTATAAAGGTGACTTTGTTCATGGAAAGAGGACTAAAACTCCTACTTATTATGAGAATGTTGTAGAGCCTATTATTTCTAAAGAAATGTGGGAAGATTGCCAAGTTCAGAAGAAGAAAAACTCAAGAAGTTATCAAAGAACACTAACATACTTATATTTGCAAAAAATAAAATGTCCTAAATGTAATCGTATTTTAGGTGGCAAAGCTACTACAAAGAAAAATGGAAAACCCTACTTTTATTACTATTGTAACGATTGCAAAATAACAATTAAAGAAAATGCCATAAATGAATACTTTAACCAATTTATAAGTGAATTAGTAGAATATGATTCCGTAGTAAATCAATTCTTCTTGCCTATGATAAAACAAAGATTTGATGAGCCTAAAGAAAAACTACAAACAGAACTTGATGAACAAAATGCAAAACTAGAAAGAATTAGAAAAGCTTATATAAATGGAGCTTTTGATTTAGATGTATATAATAATGAAACTGCTGTTGTAGAAAAAACTATAAAAAAGCTCAAAGAAGAGTTAGAAACTACAGATTGTGTAGAAGAATTACGATTTACTCCAAAAGATATTTTATTAAAAAGAGACATAGATTTTCTTAATAAAATGATTATGAATAAGCAATATGCAGAAAGAACAAGAACATGGAAGGATTATACTCGTGAAGAGCAAGCTGAACTAATAATGAAATATGTTGATGAAATAAAACTAACTTTTATAGGAACAGAAATAATAGTAGATGAGATTAATTTTAGAGAATCTATTTGTAAACCTTGTCAGGAATTATACGATAATGGTTATATTGATACAACTAAACCAGTGTTATTAGGAAATGTAATAGGAAGTGTCAGATTTAGTAACTATTTACCAGAAAAGGAATTTGGAGAAATAATAATGAGATTACAGCAATATTATGATGTTCACTATACTGAGGCAACTTATTATTTACAAAAGCAAATGTTTTATTTTAATTTTGTTAAAGATAATAGTGCTATTGTTAGAGTATTCCCATTAGAAGATTATTATAAATTGGATCCAGATAATAAGATGGAAGAATATCGATTTGGAATAATTTATATTAATGGTGATGATTATGATGACTTTGAAATTACAGAAGCAGATAATATCGAGTCATACTTTAATGCAATACCAGATGATAGCGAAACAGCAATTAAGTATGAACATGGTGAACGAGCTGAAATTGTTGTAAAGCCAGTTAAATTCTCCGAAGAAGATACTAAATAATTGTTGCAACTTTTACTTTGGTTATGGGCTATGTTGCAACAATCAAATTAACGTGGCACGTTTTGTTTTTACGAAGTAAAAATGAAAGTGGCGATAGTTAATTTGAATAAATTTTATCCAATTGGGAGAAAATTTATTGCCTCGCAGAGCCCCCGAGTTTTGATAGCATGTCAAAACTCATAGGGGGTTAGGACTTATGACAGAGTCAAAGTCCTGTGCTTCGAAGCAAAATCAAGGAGGTACTTTTTATGGAGCAAGAATTAGCATATTCTTTTCACTTGGGTAGTGACAAGAACAAAAGTAAAATAGCTAAAAAAACAGCTAAAGGAAATGTATCTGGTACTACTTCTTTATCAAATAATGCTATACAAAATGCAAATGATTTATCTAGAGCAAATAAACACAATTTACGAGATTATGATAATCAAAGGGAATTGATTACAACTATATATGGAACTAATGATATTGTTGAAGATGTCAAACAAGTATATATAGATGAATTTGAAGAAGCTCGTATTGAGTTTAATAATAAGCAGACTAGAAACGATAGAAAGATAAATAATTATTTTGAAAAGGCTTGTACATTACAAAACGATATTGCTTGTGAAATTATAATAGAGCTTGGAGATATGGATTTTTGGCAAGATAAAGATGATGAGTATAGATTCAAAATGATTGATGTATATAATGAGCAAATTCAAGACTTAAATAAAATTGTTCCAAATTTTAAGGTGGCTAATGCAACAATACATTTTGATGAAACTTCTCCCCATATGCATGTTGTTGGTGTACCAGTAATTGATAATTGCAAAAAAGGTATGAAAAAACAAGTTGGTAAATCTAAATTGTTTACCAAAGAGTTATTAACTGCTATTCAAGACAAAATGAGAAATGCTTGTATTAAGTCGTATAATAAGTTTTACGATGTTGATAGTAGATTAAAGACAAAACAAAAAGGAAGAAATAAAGATATAAATGTTAAAGAAATGGACAATTATAGAGAAATAAAGAAAAAACTGGAACAGCAAAAACAAAAACTTGAAAATGCTAATAAACTAACTGAAAAGTTAGATAATTCAAGCAAAGATATAATTGAGTTATTAGATAATTTAAAGCCTATGCCCTTTAATAAAAATAATAGCCAAATTTCAAACGAGAATATAGAGAATATCAAAGATTATATTAAAGATGTAACAGATGTTACTCAGACAGTTAGAAGTGTAAATGACCTAAATATGTCGATTAAGGATTTTGAACATGCCACTTCTAAAATAGAGAATGAAAATTATTCTCTTAAAGAACAAATAAAGCTAAAAGATGATGATATTAAGGAATTAAAGGATGAATTATCATCTAAAGATGAAACAATTATCAAATTAAGTAATGCTTTAGAAAAAGCTAAAGCAGAATTAAGTAAATTTAAGGGATTTTGGAAATCACTCATTAAAAGATTTCAAATGAAGATATTTGATGAAAAATACTATAATATTCCAGAAGATAAACGAAATTATACTCTTGTTGCAGAAGATTTAGAGAAAAATGGAATATTTGATAATAACGATTCAGATATAGTTAATAATCCTACAAGAAAAGTATTAACGAATGAAGAATTAGCTGAAATTCAAGCTAAAAAAGGAAAAAAGAAAAATGATTATAACCTAAACTAAAGGAGGTATTTAATATATGTCAAACTATGATAAAATATATTTTAGCAAACAAGAATATAATAAATTAATGCAAATAATAAATAATAATCTAAAATGCAAAGATGATGATATTAAATACAGAGCTACAAGATTAAAGGAAAAATTTGATAATTATGTTCGTTTGTATGAAAAAGAAACTAATGGAAAATTAGAAGAAGGTGTTATATATCTAGCTTATTCAAATGAATTAAAATGGCTTATACAAGAATGTATGTATTTAATAAAAAAGAAAGCTAAAAAGGATTATTATGAAGAATTAAGATTAAAAGAAAATAAAGGAGTGAAATAATTATGAATAATGAATTACCAAAAATAGATGAAAAAAATGGAATTGAATATCATTTAGAGGGAGATTATTATATTCCAAATCTTACAATGCCAAAGCAAGAAAAGATAACTCTTAACAAGTATGGCAGAATGAGATTAAATTATCTAAAAGAACATAAAAAAGCTGACTATTCAATAATGCTTTTAAATGGTACATTAAATACTCATCTAAAAGAAATTCAAGAAACAGCTGAAAATAGAGTTAATCAAATAATTAAACAACTAAAAGACAATAGCGATTTAACCGAAGAAATGAAGAATACAGATATGCTTTATTGGGTTGGAACAATGAGTGCTATTAAGAATCAGGCAGAAGAAATAATTTTAAACGAACTAATATATGTATAGGAGATGAAATCAAATGAAGAATTTAAGAGAAGTTAAAGATGATTTATTAAAGGAATGGATAGAATTTCGAGAAGAAACAGCATTTAGTGAGATGACACCTCAAGATAAAAAATATTGTATCTATTTTGAAGAAATTGCAGAAAAAATACTAAAGAATGTACCTGAACAGAATAAAAAATATGTTCAAAAACAACTTGAGCAACTCGAGAAAAACTTTATGGATTACTTATATTATTGGAATGAGAAGTATTATAGAAATGGATTTGTAGATGTGATTGAGTTGTTAGAAATATAATATTATAAGCTGTAAAGAAACTTTTATATTTTTTACAGCTTTTTTGTAGAAATTTCCAGATTCTATTGAGAAAAATATCATTTTGTGGTATAAATATAAATAGCATAATTATGATTAAAGGATAAAGGTGATAAAAATAAAGCGTTTAAATATATTTATAGATGAAAGTGGCGATTTTGGTTTTGTAAATGGCAGTTCAGATTTATATGCTGTATCATTTACATTACATGAAAGCTCAGATTCCATAGAAACAGAATTGAAATATCTTAATGAAAAATTAGATATGCTTAACTATGATGGAATGATACATTTAGCTTATCTTATTGCTAAAAGAGGAGATTACTCACATTTTGATTTTGAAAGAAGAAAAAGCATATTTTGGGCAATATTCTATTTCTCAAGTAGAGTTAAAGTCAAAATCAGAACAATTATAGTTGATAAGAAATACATAAATAAGAAAACTCAATTAAATGTTGCATTAGCAAGAGAAATCAGTAAATTTATCAGTGAGAATCAAGACTATCTTAATTCATTTGATAAAATTGTTATTTATTATGATAATGGACAAGAAACATTGGCAACTATATTGGATACTATTTTTGCTAGTAATCCAAATGTAGAAAGAAGAATTGACTTTGATCATACTAAGAAAAGGCTATTTCAGGTTTCAGATATGCTAACAGTAATTGATAAATTAGATTATAAAAGGAAAAATAATATTCCATTCACAAAAGCTGAATCATTTTTCTTTAGAGGAAAGGATTTTAGACATATTATAAACATATTAAAAAATAAAAGAATTTAAATAAAAAGGAATTTAGAATTATGGATTTAGAAAAAGAAATTGAACAAATAAAACAAAGAAATAAAAAAGTTGAATTAGATAAAGCTTGGGAAACAAGCTGGACTAGAAGAATATGTATAATGATTTTAACTTATATAGTAGTTATTATTTATTCACATCTAATACAAAATACAAATAATATTGCTTTAAGTTCATTAGTTCCTGTAATAGGATTTACATTATCTACATTGTCTTTAAAATTAATAAGGAAAATATGGGAAAATAATAAAACTACTAAAGAATAAGAAATGAGGTAAATTATGATAGTAGAAGGAAATCCACAATTAGGTTTACAAAAGCATCAGCAAGATGCTTACAAAGCTGTTCAAAAAGCATATGAAAATGGAAATAAAGCTTCAGTTGTAATTCCTACAGGTTGCGGAAAATCGTTTATTGCATTGCAACTTATGGCAGATAATAAAGATAAAAGAATTTTATTTATGGCACCTACAAATGCAATTAGAAATCAAATGTATAATTATATTGCTAAATATATTGTTGGAGTAGAACCAACAAATGAAAAAACAGCAAGAATGATATTAGATGAATACTTTCCACACTTAAAGATAATGCTATATCCATCTTTACTTAGAGTAAATGATGAACAAATGGAAAAATTAAATGCTGATATTATAGTTATGGATGAGTTACATAGAACAGGTGCAGATAAATGGGGCGAAAAAATTAATACTTTACTTCAGAAAAATCCTAATGCTAATATTTTAGGTTTAACAGCAACTCCAGACAGAATGGATGATAAAAATGTAGTTGATGAATTATTTGAGGGGAATATTGACTATGAATTGACATTAGTTGATGCACTAAGAAAAGGAATTGTAAAGTCTCCCCAATATGTGAAATGCGATTATGCATTAAGTGAACACTTAGAAGGCATTAGATTAGCAATAAATAATTGTAGTGATGAACAAAAGAAAAAAGAACTACAAGCAAAATATGATAGAATGAGAAAAATAGTTGAACAAGCAGATGGAATACCTGAACTTTTTGCAAAAAATATTCAAAAGAAAGATGGCAAATATATAATTTTTTGTAAAGACAAAGGACATATGGATGAATTAATTGGTAAAGCAAAAGAATGGTTTTGTTCTATTGACAATGAACCTGAAATATATTCAGTCTATTCAGGGGATGGATATACTGATAAAGATAATAGCAAAACCATTGAAGATTTTGAAAGCTCTAAATCAGAACATTTAAAATTATTATTTTCTATAGAAATGCTAAATGAAGGATTACATGTTGAAGATATTTCAGGAGTAATTATGGCTAGACCAACAGATTCAAGAATAATATATTTGCAACAATTAGGAAGGGCGTTGTCTTCTGATACATCAAGAAATAAAACAATAGTTTTTGATTTAGTAAATAATTATCTAAAAAATAATTTGGATGCAGAAATTAACAGAAGAACTAATGGCTCTAAAATTATTAATGGTGATGGAGCTGGAATAGGTGGTGGCGAAGATACTGAAATTGAAGATCTAGATACTTTTAGAATACAAGGTGAAACTAAAGAATTTTTAGAATTATTAAATGAAGTACAAGGAATAATACGGACATAATGAACTTTTAGAAAGTGCTAGAAATATTAGAGAATGGATGGAAAATAATAATAGAACAAAACCTCCTGCAATAAGTTCTAAGGATTATATAGAAAAAAGATTAGGAACAGCATTAAGTAATATTAGACAAAAATTAATCAAGCCATATCTACAACTCGAAAATGAAGAAGCTAGAAAGCAATTTGAAAGCGAACATCCTGAATTACAAGAAATATTACAAATAGTTAATTGGATAGATGAAAACAATTTATCTCCACATTTGATAAATGCAAGACAAATTAAAATATGGATGGAAACAATGCAAACTAATAAACCACCTAGATTAAGATGCGAAGATAAAGAAGAACAAAGACTGGGTACAGCTTTACAAAGTATAAGAAGAAGGCTAATAAATCCTTATTTACAACTAGAAAGTGAAGATGAAAAAATACAATTTGAGGATGAACACCCTGAATTACAGGAAGTATTACAAATAGTTAATTGGATAGATGAAAAGAATATTTCTCCTCGTTTAGATAAAACTATACAAATACAAAAATGGATGAAAGAACATTCAACAACAAAGCCACCTAGTGCTGCTTCAAGAGATGATGAAGAAAGAAAATTAGGACTAGCTTTAACAGATATTAGAAGAAAACTTATAAAACCTTATATGCTATTACAAACTGAAGAAGAAAAAATGCAGTTTGAAGATGAACATCCTGAAATACATAATGTAAATTCAATTATAAATGAAATTGATAGAAATAATATATCTCCTAATTTAGCAAATATAAGGGAAGTAAAAACATGGATGGATGAGAGAAAGACTACAAAACCACCAACATCCAATTCAAAAGATGATGAAGAAAAAAGATTAGGTGGAGCATTAAAAAGAATTAGACAAGGATTAGTAAAACAATATTTACAATTAGAAACAGACGAAGGAAGATTACAATATGAAGAGGAACATCCTGAATTACAGGAAGTATTGGAAATAGTAAATTGGATAGATGAAAATAATATCTCACCATATTTAGTAAATGCAAGATTAATTAAAGAATGGGTAAAAAAACAAACAGAACAGCATTTGCCTAGAAGGTCAAGAAATATTGAAGGAGAGGAAAAAGAATTAGCAAAAAAACTAGGAAATATAAGACAAGACCTTATAAAACCATATATGGCATTACAAACTGAAGAAGAAAGAACAAGTTATAGGGAACAACATCCTGAACTAGATGAAGTTATGTCTATAATAAGTGAATTAGATATTCAGTGTGGAAACAAAAAACAACAAGAATTAGCAATTTTAATAAGACAAGATTTAGAGAAAAGAAAAGCATTGCAAGAAGCTAGAAAATTAGAACAAGAATATGAGAAACAACTATCAGCAAGAGAAACAAAAGATATGCAAGAACAAGGAGTAGATTTTAATGAATAACGAATTGATTCCAACAAATAGTTTATGGTATAGAATAAAAAAGTTTTTCAAAAACATATTTTTTAAAGAAAAAGAATATGATACAAAAGATATTAAAGATTATAGAAGTAGTACATCGAATAATATCATTAACAACAATTTAAAAGAAAAATTTGAAATAGAGAATAAAAAGCAAGATTTAGCTAATAAACTCCTTTATGGTGAAATAAGTACAAGTGAATTGGAAGACAATGAAGTTGATGAGATGACAGATTATTTTTCTACAGATATTAAAAATATTGATAATGAACTATTAAGAATAAAACAACATATTCTTAATATGCAAAAACAGTTAAAACAAGAGTAATAAGCAAAATAAAAGCCATTCGTTTGAATGGCTTTTGCTGACGCTTAGCATCAGCTCGGGTCAGGTCCTATTCTAGCAAACTATTTCAGACCTAGTAGAATATCTATCTACAATACATAGTATTCCTTAATTTCTTTAATTATACACTATTTTTTTGAAATTGTATATAGTTTTTTCAAAAATACTTGATTTTTATAAAAAAATTTGATAATATACTTATAACTTGAATGATTATTTAGTCATTCGTCAAGAGAGCTAACGAGTTGTAAATGTCTACGTCGTTGGCACCAATATAAAAACAAAAATCCTTGATTTATCATATTTCAAGGATTTTTATTTTACTTTTTATGCAATTTTGTTGCAACCTAATTCTCCTACACTATCTCAACCTGAACCCCATCAATCACCTGTCCAAGATTTCCAGCATATCCATTAATACTATCACCAACATCATAACCATTCACCCAAGGTAACCAACTTCCATTAATAACATGAACCCTATACCTAGCCGTACCTTTAGTTGACTTAATAGCAATTCCATCAATTTTATTACCTAAAATTCCTGCATAATTATCACCATTTTTATCTTTTTCACGGTCTGTTACCTCATCATGCCATATACCATTAACACTATGCACTTTATAAATTAATTTTCCAACATCTTCAACTCTCCCTACTGTATTTCCTCTGAATCCGCTTATACCAGTTCCATATATTCCAGCATAACCATTTGAAGTATTATTACTATTAATTACATTTGGAAGCCATGTTCCATTATAAGCTTGATATCTTACATTTATCTTTTCTTCTAATTTTACACCTACTTGCTCTTCATTTTCTTTTTTACCATCTAAAATTTCATTTACAGTTTGAGCTAATAGCTGCATTTTAGAATTTAAATATTCTCCAGGACATGCAGTTGCAGCAAACATTCTGTGTGTTGTTAGTGAACCATTTGGTGTTCCATCATAAGCTAGTCTAAAATTATATCTTTTACATACATCAACTGCCAAATTTACTAATGTGTTCCATGCCTTATCTGAAACTATCCACTCTCCTCCTATTTCACAATTAGAAACTTCAACAGTTATCGCTTGGCAATCATTAACCATATTAGAAGAAGTCCATGCCCCATTTTCTTCATCAACACAACAAACTAATTCTCCATTATTTCCTATACAATAATTTGAACTTGCATTTCTTTTTGGATTTTTAAATATATTTGCACACTGCTCGGCTGTTAAAATTCCAGCCATATGATGTGGCGTAAATTTGCATATTTTATACCCTTTTCTCCCATTATAATGATTAGGACTTTCTATAAATTTAGTCGATATTTCAGATCTACTCATTACCATTATCCTCCTTTCCATTTGTTAACTCTTTTAACATTTCATTTTCCAAAGTAATTTCATCTTCTAAATTGTTTTCATCTTCTAAAAACAATTTATCATCTAACATATCTTTATTTTTATTGTCTAACATATTTTCATTTTCCATAATTAATATCATTCCTTTCATTATTTTAAATTTGTAAAATTAATTTACAAACTCTATTACAAACTCTATTACAAACTCGAATTGTAAACTTATTTGCGAACTAATCAGCCCCTTATATACAATATGTTAAACGCCAACATTTTGCCAAACAAACTATTAAGAACAATATACTACTACCTCACACAAATTTCATCCGGATACTATCAAAATAAAATTTTAAACCTAAAAACAAGTTTAACTTTCATACAAAGAAAAAATGCAGAAATTAATCTCACTTAATTTCTGCATTTTTCTTTTTAATTAGTATATTTTCCTTTTAATTAGTATTCACCAAAATCACACATACAATTCCTTAATATCCCATGTTGTTCCTTCTTTAGAATCATTTAATATAATACCTTTTTCATCAAGCTCTTTTCTAATTCTATCAGCTACATCGTAATTTTTCTCTGATTTTGCAACAGCCCTATTAATAATTTCTTGTTCTATATCCTCAACTTTTAAATCTAATTTATTAATATATTTGCTCTTCAAATCCTCAATTAATTCGTTAGCATCTTCTTTAAATATTCCAATAACATTATAACATCTTACAATTTCATTTTTAATTTTATTTAAAATATATGCTTTTTCATCTATTTCAATTTTATTATTTTTTAATAGATTATTGACATATTTAAAATCTGTAAATAAATTTGCAATAGCAACAGGTGTGTTAAAGTCATCATCCATAGCTTGTTTAAACTTGTTTTCTATTTCATCTGCTACTTCATTTGGTACTTCTTTCATTTTAGTGTTTTCTTCAAGAAATTTGTTTATTGCATTTATAGTATTATAAAAATAATATAGATGCTTTTCAGCCATAGCAAATTCTGATTCTCCTAAATCTATATCAGATGAATAATTTTTTGAAACAATTGCATATCTTATTACTTCTGGATTATATAATTCTAAAGCATGTTTTATTGTTAATGAGTTTCCAAGAGATTTACTCATTTTTTGACCATTTATTTTAATTAATCCATTATGCATCCAATAATTTGCAAGTGGTTTTCCTGTTAAAGCTTCACTTTGTGCAATTTCATTTTCATGATGTGGGAATATTAAATCTTTTCCTCCGCCATGAATATCTATTGTCTCCCCTAAATTATGCAAAACCATGCATGAACATTCAATATGCCATCCTGGTCTTCCATTTCCCCAAGGTGATTTCCATGAAATTTCTCCTGGTTTTGCAGATTTCCATACTGCAAAATCTAATGGATCTTTTTTCCCTTCTTCAACATCTTTTCTTACACCATTTAATAAGTCTTCTGTATTTATATTTGACAATTTTCCATAATCTTTAAATTTTTTAACACTATAATATACATCACCTTTTTCAGTTGGATATGCATACCCTTTTTCAATTAATTTGCTTACAAAGTCTATTATATTTTCAATGTTTTCTGATGCCTTACATTTTACATCTGGAAAATCTGCCCCAAGTTTTTTGAATACATCTTCAGCTGCTTTAATTCTATCTTCTGAATAATCTAAAGCATTCATATTTAAAGCATTTGCCCTTGCTATTATTTTGTCATCAACATCTGTATAATTTCTAACATATTTTACTTTATATCCTAAAAATCTTAAATAACAACATACCATATCATATGTAACTGATGCTCTTGCATGACCAATATGTGAATCATCATATACTGTAATTCCACATGCATACATTTTTACATTATCCTTTTCTATTGGTACAAATTCTTCTTTTTTCTTTGTTAATGAATTGTAAATTTTCATTAAGATTCCTCCTTTTTATATTGTTATTTAAGCTTTTAGCTATTTATGTTACATTATACAACATCTCTATATTAAAATCAAGACGCTTTCAATTTAGTATCACTACTTTTTTGTATTAAATTGCGTTTACTTTACAATTTGCGCTTAACTTTTTAACTGACGTACTTTTTCATATATTTGCTAGTTTATGTAAACTATTGACTATTTTTCCAAAATATGCTACAATAAAAGAGTCATAACAAAACAAATAAAAAAATATAAATAAACCAAAGGAATGAAAAACAAAAGATTTTCATTCTTCTTAAATTAAAGGAGAGATTAAAATGGAAAATATAATGAACAAAACTTATGTATTTGGACATAAAAATCCAGACACAGACTCAATTATGTCATCTATGGTAATGGCTAATTTAGAAAATCAATTAGGAAATAAGGCAGTTGCAGTTCGCCTTGGAAATATAAACAAAGAAACAGAATATGTTTTCAAATATTTAGGAATTGAAGAACCAGAATTTATATCAGATATTGAAGATGGTCAAAATGTAATATTAGTAGACCACAATGAATCAACACAAAGTGCTAATAACTTAGCAAATGCTAATATTCAAAAAGTTGTAGACCACCACACAATGAATTTTATTGCTCCATATCAATTATATTATAGAGCTGAACCTGTTGGATGTACAGCAACTGTATTATATAAAATGTACAAAGAATATGATGTAGAAATTACAAAAAATATTGCAACAATGATGCTTAGTGCTATTATTTCAGACACATTATTATTCAAATCACCAACATGTACTCCTGAAGATAAAGCAATAGCTGAAAAATTAGCTAAAATTGCTGATGTTGATTGTGAAGTTTATGGTACAGCTTTATTAAAAGCAGGAACAGATTTAAGTGATTATACACCAGAACAAGTTATTAATATAGATAGTAAATTATTTGAAAAAGGTGGAAAAAAATTTAAAATTGCTCAAGTAAACACTGCAGATTTAGACAGTGTATTTAAAAATAAAGTATATTTTGAAGCTGCTATTAGCAATGAAATTAAAAATGAAAACTTAGATTTATATGTATTTGCTGCTACAGATATTCTAAATTCTAATTCTAAAATCATTTCTTTAGGAAATGATTCAGGAATAGTTGAAAAAGCTTATGGTGTTACTCTTAACGACAACACAGCTTTATTGGAAAATGTTGTTTCTAGAAAGAAACAAATGTTACCAAAAATATTAGAAAATTTAGATTAATAAAAAAAATAATAGCTATTTAAAAATAGCTATTATTTTTTTATTTTATTTTT